>Ga0208643_1000638_pt1 | contig 22298 bp, 18 predicted proteins | sample VirMetDEL_Nov_12_FD_184516 | JGI IMG/M metagenome (GOLD analysis project Ga0208643, IMG submission 184516) | Aqueous microbial communities from the Delaware River and Bay under freshwater to marine salinity gradient to study organic matter... | ecosystem: Environmental > Aquatic > Marine >... | reverse complement strand
TTGGCGTCTCAACAGCGGTATAGTTAAGTCAGAGGTTGACGGAGACTATTGGAGGTTCTGGGGGGCTAGTGGCAGTTGCTATAAGTGCTCTGTAGATAACTACGGATTAAAAATGAACAACGCCCCTGCTTACAACCAGATGAAAGAAATACACGGTGACAAAGTAACACTGCTTGAAGACCAAGAGTGGGTGCAGGAAGACTGGGACTGGATTATTGAGGAAGACGAATAAGTGAAGATAAGGCGGGGAGTGGCGCGACCAGCTACGTTGGTACATCAGACCCACTCCCCTAAGCGACCCTTTGAGGTCACATGGTTTACTATAAATAGTGACTAATCGTATCACTGCAAGGTGAACAAACACTGACCAATTAGTGAACAAAAGACACCTCTGACCTTTTATACACCCAACGGAGGAACCGTGGTTCTGGGTCACCCACATCATGACTACTATCAGTCCCTCTGTCAGTACCTCTGCCAATACCTGCTGTAATCATCAGTAGTCGTCAGTCACTCTCTCCCGATCATCTGTAGTCTCCCAAGATACATATGATGACTGATGACTACTGTTGATTGAAGCAAAGTCCCTTAGCGTCTCGTCATACTAGAGTCAGACTATAGAGGCAGAAGTCAGACAAGAAGTAGAAGCGTCTCGTCATACTAGAGTCAGACTATAGAGGCAGAAGTCAGAAAGACCGTAAGCCACAACAAGAAGTAACCACCACGACAGATCAATCAATTAGACATGTTGGTCGTATCAAAGGCTGTAAAGGCTGTAAGCCACATAAGCCACAAGCCAGATGATACATCTTGTAGCGCTACTGGTGTCTGACTACTGATGACTGGTGTCTGACTGCTGATGACTGTGGTCTGACTACTGATGACTGTGGTCTGACTACTGATGACTGTGGTCTGACTACTGATGACTGTGGTCTGACTTTGGTTCTACCTATGTGGTGGGTCAGAGGTAGCTCTCTAGTAGATCAGAGGTAGATCAGAGGTAGATCTCTAGTGGATCTCTAGTAGATCAGAGGTAGATCTCTAGTGGTACTAAGGTGGACCAGTCCCGATTTGTCTTGAAGAGAATAGACCTTGGCCAGACAAAAATCCTAAGAATGCCTAATGTCTATAGATACACTAGAGCATACCCCACCCCCCCTATGGTCATCTGACACTACATCAGTTGACCTATGTTATCCCATGTTATCAGAGGCTTAGTGTGTCTTGGCTGTGGTTATGTACTAATCAATCAATCATTTGTCGGGACTCCAGCCCACTTTTGGACCCCCCGTGCCTCTTCTGTCAGGACCACTTCAAAAACTAGGGTAAAGCCTCGGGTTGTTGTTGTTGTTCTGTCCTCGGTAAACACAGGTCCACCCCAGAACACGAAGGTCTTCTACCCATGAACATCGGTTTTTCTACCCCAGCATCTGGGAACTACTTGCACATCCTACCAGCGCTGAACCTGTATTTCATGGAGGATGACGACATGCTCTCAACAGATACCTACCTAGAAGCCGTCGAGATCGGATGGCTCGGTTTTAGCCTGTGGTTTGAGTCTTCTAGATTTTAGAGAGACCCCCACGATTTACATACGAAAAGGATGCCCATAGATGGCTCTAGAAGTTGGCACATACTTAGATGATCTGGTCGATACCAACCCAGCGTCTACAGATGGCATCGGTCAGGCTGATGATCACATCCGTCTGATCAAGAAGGTACTCAAGAACACCTTCCCGAACATCACTGGTCCTGTCTTAGGATCTCAAGAAGAACTCAACCTGATCGATGGTCTCACGGCCACCACAGGCGAACTCAATCAACTAGAGGGCTACTCTGGTACTGTGTCTGATCTGAACAAGATCGTCGCTACCACAGCCACTGCAGCAGACCTCAATCTACTAGATGGGGCTGTAGTCACCACTGCAGAGATCAACAAGCTGTCTGGTCTTAATACCACCACAGGCGAACTCAACACTCTCGCAGGTATCACAGCGTCCACCTCAGAACTCAACAAGATCGATGGATACAGCGGTAACTCTAGTGACCTCAACATCTTGTCTGGGGCAGCAGCAGCTGGGGTCTCCTCCACAGAACTACGGCACCTCAATGGTGTGACCTCTGGTATCCAGACCCAGCTAGGAACCAAAGCTAACCTGAGTGGTGCTGCGTTCACTGGTGAGGTCTCAACGCCCTTAGTGGATACCAATACCATAGAGATTGGCGCATGGACCGTCACTGAGGTGGCTGGTGTCCTCAAGTTCTCCATTAGTGGTGTCAACAAGATGTCTCTTGATAGCTTTGGGAACTTGATTGTAGCGGGTGATGTGACTGCCTTTGGTACTGTCTAATGGCAATCACAAGTAATGGTATGGTCACCCTCTCAGACCTGCGAAATGAGTATGTAGCAGCCTCTGGGCCTGTGTCTATGTCCCAGTTAAACCGTGGTGGTGGCTATGTCCCCCTCGGTGGCTCACGTAACACTGCAATCCCAACCTCAGACAGCAACCTCTCGTTCTCCAAGTACAGGAACACCTCCAAGACTGTGTCTGTTACCTATGAAATCATTGGTGGCGGCGGGGGCGGTGGCTTTGGAGTTGATGATGAAGGTGAAGGGAACCGAGGAACCTATGCTGGCAGCGGTGGAGCCTCTACCCTCAGTGTCAACAGTACGGGTTCTTGGGTCGCCCAGATAACCGCCTCTGGTGGTCGGGGTGGCGAAAACTGTGGTCGCTCCAGAGGTGCTAATGGTGGCACTGGTGCTGTATCTGCATATGGCTCTGGTGGTTCTGGTGGTAGCCTCAATAGCAATGGTTCAAGTGCTTCGTCTGCAAACTACGGTGCGGGCGGGGGTGGTGCTGGTGGTGACAAGGGTTCTACCTACGACTCGGGTGGTTGTGCGGGTAGCGGGGGCAGTGCCTCCGAACAGCAGACTGGCACCCTGACCTTAGAATATGACACCTCTATCAGACTGTCGGTGGGTAGTAGAGGCCTTGGTGGCAATAGTACCTATGACGGTGGTCGTGGTGCTGGTGGATACGCCAAAGCGACTTGGGATGGCAAGGTTAACTCCCTAACATCATCAAGCGCTGACTATTTAATCAACTAAATATACCCCTCAAGAGGAACTGCGGATGTTTATCAATGTCGATGCCTTCAAAGGTCATTCCGCAGCCCTAGATGAACTCCCCGATAACTGCCGAGATGCCACAAGTGAACTCATCTGGTCATACCGATCAGGTGTCGTTTCCCTGTGTTGGGTCACAGAGGATCTTGTTGCATTCACAGAAGTTCTCGGCGGTACGGTCCCTGAGGTTCTAACCATTAGTGGCTCCCGTCGCTACTTTGTGGACCTAGAGAGCCTCGGCTCCGATAAGATCCGCTTGTACATCGATAGTCCAAATGATGGTGAAGTCCTGCTTGGGTACTACTTCAGTTCCCTTGAGCATGATGCGGTCCCCTACGAATACAAGGTTTACTCATCTGTCTCCAAGACTGAGGTCTCCATCAACCGATACACAGGTAGTGGTGATCTGATTTCAGAAGGGGAGGGTGAGGTTCAAACCAATGACCCCACAGACTGGAGTGGACCAAGCGTACTACTTGATCTGTGCAAAGTGCAAACTGGTAGCTTCCGTATTCTCAAGAAGGTCTCGAAGGACCAATCATACCTAAGATTGACGGGATTTTAAGAATGCCTAATCTACCAATACGTGATCTAGGGGCCATTGGTGTCGTCACTGATGTCGAACCCTTCAATCTCCCGTTCAATGCCTTCACACGGGCCAAGAACGTAAGGTTCATCAACAATAGCATCGAGCATGCCCCAATCTTCCGCGAAGTGCACGACTTGGGTACAGCTGACAAGCCATCTTTTGTTTACGGACTGTTTACCCAAGACGGCTACGACACCACCTTGGTCGTCACTGACGCCTTCAAGGTTCTCGAGATAGCTAACTCGGCAGTGCTAGAAGTCTACAATGATAACGCCCTAACAGCCAACCAGAGGCCCTACACAGGGTGCTCACTGGCCAACGTCGAGTACATCAACCGAACAGACACCACGCCCATCTACCGTGGCCCCACGGACCCAACATTCAGTCCCCTGCCTAACTTTGTTCCCAATTCAACATGCATCAGCCTCCGTTCCTATGGGGACTTCCTGATTGCCTTGAATATGAACGAGGGTGGCGTTGAGTACCCTACACGGGTACGCTTCTCAGACCTTGTCTTAGCCAACCAGATCCCGTCCACATGGGATGCCAGTGACCTGACCAATTCTGCTGGTTTCAACGACCTTGTCCAGATGGAGACACCAATTGTAGATGGTCTGTCCTTAGGCACCAACTTCTTCATCTACTCTAGTGACCAAGTCTGGCAGATGGAGTTCGTTGGTGGTGCCTTCATCTTCAACTTCCGTAAGTCCTTCGACAACACTGGGTGCATCAACACCAACTGTGTCGTAGAATTGGACAACAAGCACTATGTCTTCGACAACGACGACATCTACATGCACGACGGTATCTCCAAGCAGTCCATCTGTGACAAGCGTGTCCGCAACTACATCTTCTCGGGTATCGACAGGTCCAAAGTTGACAAGTGCTACGTCCAACTCAATACCACCCTAGAAGAGATCTACTTCTGCTATCACTCTGGTGATGATCTCGCGGTCTACACTGACGCTACCCACTGTAATCGGGCGGCTGTGTACAACTACAGATCCGACACATGGTCCTTCATGGACATGCCCAACACTGTCTCTGGTGCATCCTCTAATGTGAACTCAGTAGAGACCTATGATACTATTGCACAAAGCTATGGGAACGTGGGTGGTAACTACCATGAACAGGAAAGTCAGTACACGATCTACAGTCTAGTAGTGTCTCGGGCCTACACTGGTGACTATGAGACAATCAGTACGAACAGGCTGCTAGGTATCGATCTTACCGACAGGGGTTATCTGACCAAACCGTCAGTTCCTGAACTCAAGTTTGACGCTGTGATTGAGCGTGTTGGCATTGACCTTGACGAGGCCCAGATCCCACTTTCTGGGTACAAGGTTATCAACCGTATATACCCACAGGTTAGCACAGTTAACTCCGAGCCATTTATTGACTTCCAATTTGGTTCCTCAAAGTATGCCACGGAAGTCCCTGTCTATGACCAAAAGGTCACCTTCAATATGGTTGACGACTACAAAGTCGATAGCCGTATGTCTGGCCGCTACCTAAGCTACAGGGTCACACTCCCAACACCCAAGGACTTTTCCCTCAGTGGATTTGACCTTGATCTACAGATCGTCGGGAGGCGCTAACCATGTCAGTAGATGACAAACAAAACGTAACTCTGACACCCTACATTCGTCGGAGTACACCAGCGCTACCAGAGAGTATGCGTATGTTCATCACCGAGGAGTTGCGCCAGATCGAGAGCAGTATGCGTTCTCTAATTGATGCAACTCCACAGGTCACTGACAGTCCACCAGACAGCCTAAGAACTGGCATGGTCCGATACGCCGTGACCCCATGGGATCCACTCAATAACGGCTACTCAGGTCTCGTTGTCTACAATGGGACAGCTTGGGTGCAAGTATAGGAAATACACAATGCATGAAGATCTCCACATCCGCACATCACTCGTAACGATGCAGCGGCTCATGGAGCATGGCATTGAACAGGGTGAGTTTGAGGATCGCATTGCCGACACCTCGCTCACCCACTATTTCACCCCTGTCAGCGAAGAGTATGGCTGCGCACAGTATGCCAGAGAACTCTTTATGCCCGCAGGGACTATCTGCGTGGGTAAGCTACACAAGCTACCACACCTCACGTTTCTGATGAAGGGACGTATGATCATCGTCTCTGAGAATGGTGGTCACCAAGAGATGGTAGGGCCAACGACTTTTGTATCCCCAGCGGGTTCCAAACGTGCCTTTCATGTCCTCGAGGACTCAATCCTAACTACGGTCCATGTGACCAAATACAGCACAGAGACTGAAGTCCCCCTGATCGAGGATGAAGTCATTAGTCCCACATATGAGGCTATGGGTCTCGAAGAGCCAGACACCACAGGTTTGGAAATCTTCTTGTCAGACCACTCATCCCACACAAACGAGGAATAACAAGATGGCTTTTATTGCAGCAATTGCCACAGTTGGCAGCGCCGCGCTTGGTGCGTATGGCGCAAACAAAGCGGCCAAAGCACAGAACAAACAAACCGAAGCAGCTATGGCTGGTTTCAAGCAGTACAAGCCATACGTCGATGGCATGCTAAAGGGGAGCAAAGGTGCCCTCAACGATCAGCTAGGTGCTGGATACTACCAAGGCCCCACGTATGCAGGTCCAAACGATCTTCAGATAGGCACTGCAGCAACCATGGGCCAGTATGGCACTGGTCTGATGAACAATGGCTTTGGTATGCTGAACGCCAACGCCAACTATGGTTCAAACGCTCAAGATCTCTACTCGAGTGCCGCAGCCAACGCTGGTAACATCAGTGGCTACGCAGGTAACTTCAACGACATCTACAACCAACAGCAGGGTGTCGCATCAAACCAAGGTAACATCGCAGGTTCCATCCAAGGTTCCGCTGGTAACTTCAACACCTTGGCCAACCAACAAGCAGGTGTCACAAGCCAGTTCCAAGGTCTCGCCAATCAAGCGACTGGCACTGATTACCTCGGTAATGCTAACGCCTACGCCTCAGCGAACTCTCAGCCACTTGTTGATGCCGCCCTGCGTGATGACCGTCGTAATCTCCAAGAGAACACCCTGACTGGCATCGACATGTCGGCCTCAGGCTCTGGCAACATGAACTCAAGTCGCGCTGGTATTGCTGAAGCAGTCGCCAATCGTGCTTATGATGACCGTCGTGCAGATGTCACCGCTCAGGTTCAATCCGACCTACGTCAGGACAGTCTCGCCCAGCAGAACCTCCAGTTTGGTCAGGCCAACACGGCTCTGTCTAACGTCGGTAGTTCTATCTCTGGCACTGGTTCCCAGTACGGGAACAACATCAGCGCCTTGAACTCTGCATCAGGTGCCTTCGGCAACCAAACATCTACCCTCAACTCGGCAGGTGCAGCGGCTACAGGTGCCATAGGTGCATACGGTAATGCCAACAGTGCGCTTACCCAAGCTGGTGACTTAAATAGTCAGATCTCCAGTGCCTACAACAACGGTCTCAACACAATGCAGACTGGTGGATCTATGGCTATGAACGCTGGTGGTGTACTTAACGGGTTCGATCAGGCTCAGATGGACGCAGATCGTGCAGCCTTTGAAGGCAACCGCGACTTCGCAATGAACGCCTACAGTGGATACAACAATGGTATTTTGAACCGTGCCCCCGCCAACAACCAGCCCATCTCAGGTAATGCTCCAGCTTCCCCTATTGCTGGTGCTCTTGGTGGCGCAATGCAGGGTTATGACTTCTACAACCAATACTTCGGTGGTGGTCAACCAACATCACTTGCCCCAACGACATCCATGCGGCCACAGGCTCGTCCTGCAGGAGGTTTTGCTTAATGGACCTCACACAACTCTATAACGACCCAGCCACACAGATGCTGGCCCAGCGCTTTGGTCTCTCTGTACAAGACTATGTTGGCCAGCTGGACCCTCGTGCAGTTTCTCAAAACCTTTCTAGGTTAAGCCAAGGCCCCGCCTTATACACAAACCCAGACCAGTACAGCAACATGTTGGCTACTGGTGCTAACAGCCCACTTGCTTACATCCCAGAGCAGGGCAACCCCGTGACTGAAGGGATGCTCTTCAACCCTACTATGGGTCAGCCACCACAGGCTGACGGACCCCCACAGGTGCCAACGGCTATGTCAGGTGGTCCTACTCAGCGTGAAGCACCAATGCTTGCACAGCCCCCAGTAATGGGCCAGCCACCAGCAGCACCACAGGAGGCTCCAATACTCGCCTCTTCTGGTATGGGTGCATCCCAAGGTGCCTTGAGTAATAGTGGGGCAGGGGCTGCAGTAGTATCCCGTCCTAACGCTGGTCCTTCATCTGGTTCCCGTCAGACACCTACGAACAACACAGCCAACGCCCGTAACTCTGGTATGCCAGACATGCGTATTGGCCGTTCTGAGGGTCTGGGCCGCATTGGTACTGCCATACTCGCTGGTAACAAGACTGGTCTTATGGATGCTATGGCCGCTGGCGGTAACGCTATGTACGCCACCTCCGACGCCAATCGCCAAGCAGAACTAGCTGAGTATGAGAACTCAGAGCGTCTACGCCTAGAGAAGGTCAAAGAGGCGCAAGTCGCTGCTGCTCTCGCTGCCCGTGGTCGTGGTGGCTCTGGTGGCTCTGGTCGTGCATCCTCCTATGGATCTGTTGGTGCACAAGCTGCACAGTTCAACGAGATCATTGCAGCACTAAGATCTGATGGGAACCTCACTGGCCCGATAGCAGGTACTGTTGGTCAGGCAAGAGACAGGTCTGGTGTATTTGGTGGTGATGCTGCCCGTGCAGACCTGAGACTCCAGATGGAGGGTATCGCTCTAAATGAGCAGCTACTCTACACCGCCGAAACCAAGGGTGCCATCACGGATCGTGAGATGGCTATGTTCCGTAAGCCAATTCCTAAGATCACAGACAGTGAAGAACTTTGGATTGCATGGCTTACACCCCGTGCAGACGTACTGAACCAGCTTGCCCAAAATGGAATCTCAAATGCTGCTGCTGCCGCCTCAGGTGGTGGTGGCTCCACACCAGCCCCCACTGCCTTCAATCCTAGCGATTACACAATCGAAGAAATTGACCAACCCTAGAAAGGCTAGCTATGCCAACATACAAGATTACTGGGCCAGATGGACGTAAGTTCAAAATCTCTGGTCCAAACAAAGAAGGTGCGTTGGTAGCCCTACAGGCTCAACTAGCAGGTGCAGCCACTCAGCCAGCCCCAGACACCTCCCTATCTGGTGCACTTGTTCAAGGGTATGATCAAGCTGGAGCGATGGTTGGTAAGGGCATCCAATCCCTTGGTGAGTACGCCTCTATCCCGTCCGTAGAAAACTATGGTCGGGAAATGGCAGACCGTAACGAAGCCGAGATTGCTGCTTCTGGCTACCAACGACCAGAGGGTGCTGATGGTATCATCAAGAACCTAAGAGAGGGTGAGTTTGCCAACGCAGGTAACTCTCTTCTCTACGGGGCCACAGAAGCACTCCCACAAGTAGGTGGCGGTGTTGTCGCCTCAGTTGGTGCTGGACTAGCCGCTACGACTGCCCCAATCCTTGGCACTGCAGCTGCTGTCGGTGGTACTCTGTATGGTGCAGTCAATGCACTAGGTCAGGTACGTGATGAGAAAGAGACCAAAGGTCTTGACCCAACTGCCAATGCCGCTGACCTTGCCACTGCAGCCGCATCTGGTCTTGTAGAACTTCTGCCTATCAAAGGTGGTGGTGCTACATTACGTGTCATGCGTGAAGCTGGACAGGAAGCTGTACAAGAAGGCCTGATCATTGGTGATACAATGGTCCAAGGCGGTGAGTACGTACCTCAGGAAGTAGTGGACCGTTTAGGAGACGCTGCTGTCATTGGTGGTACGATTGCAAAGGGTGCCAACATGGCAACCTCAGCGGCCTCCAAAGTCGCTGACGTAGTAACCCCAGCACCCCGCGAGGACACCCCAGAGAACCGTGCCAACGCATCGTTTGCCCAGCGCATCCAGCGTATCTCCACGACTGGGGATCTAAATGGTGTCCCCTTCAACCTAAAGGATGTCAACTCAGGATCAGCACATGGTGTCCGTGCTGCTATGGATGCATCTCACACTGATCTTGTTGGTCAGATTGCTGACGACGCTAAAGTTTTAAGGGCAAGTCTAGCCTCAAAAGACACTGACCCATTTGATCTGGCACTTGAGAAAGTACAGGCTCAGGTCGGCATCAAGATGGCCAAAAACAAGACAAAGTCAGTAGTTACAAAAGATAACTTTGATGCCCTAGAGAAACTCGTTGGGCGTACTGAAGAGGGTCAAAACCTCTTAAATCTGGTGCGAGAAAGCCAAGTCCTGACCGAGTTACACAACAATGAATACAAAGGTGGTGTGTCCAGATTCACAGACCTTGCACTCCCATTTGATAATGCACAGAATGGCTACAACGTCGGTGCGCAGGTCGCCCGAAACATCACTACCCCAACAGGCTCTTTAGGCCTCGCGCTGTACACAGGTGGTGGGTCCATCCCCTATCAAGCAGGTGTAGTAGCAGCTGGTCGTGGTATCGATGCAGTCACTGGTCGCCGCAGCCGTGTCGACCGCTTCGTCAATAAGAACAAAGACGCTGCAGGTCTTGAGATACCAGCGGGCCTTCCTTCGGTTCGTAAAGGCCGCATAGACGACGCTAGGTTAGCTGAAGATCAAAAGGCAGCATCCGAAGCAGCCTCCGCAGCATCACTGGCGCAGCGCACAGAGCGGCTGAAGCAGACGAACTTAGGTTTGGCCAAGAAGAATGCACCCCCTGTACCAACTAGCCCACAAGGCACCGTGGAGGCCGCTACAGGCTTAAACCGTAGTGGTGTCGCCCGTATCCTCCGTGTGGTCGAGGCAACTAACCAAGACCCACTGATTGGTGAGGCCATTCAAGCGTATCGTGGTACTGTAGCAGTCGGTGGACGTGTCCCAGACATCAGCCCACTGATCCGCACGATCAACCAGATGGTCGAAAGCCAACCAGCGTTCAAGCAGATGCGTGTACGTGAGCCAGATACTGGTGTTGCTCAGGCTGCTTCTACTGGTTCGCCCATCCAGACATCCCCAGAGAACTACCAACGTGGCATCGATGACAACAAAGCGATGCTGCAAGATCTCAAGGATGGTGCAAAGACTGACCCTACGATGTCCCCTGCAGACAAGTCGAAAGTCTTGGGTGCTTTGGACGAGATGGGGATGAACCTCGGCACAGACCCAGCTGGTAAGGTCAATGAGATCCTCTCAGGTCTCGATGGTGTAGATCCAGATGCTGTTGCAGCCTACGTCGAGCCATATGCGGCCCGTGTTATAGGTCAGCAGGATGGCCCTGTTCGTGGTCAGGTTACCCCTCCAGAGGCCACTCCCCCACAGGTTACCCCTCCAAAGTTTGGCGGGAAGACTGACGTAGGCCTCGACACATCGCTGGCTAATGCCTTCACCCTCGCAAAGGATGAGGTGTTTGCAAAAGGTCGTGATCTAAAGATGCAACTGCAGGAAATGTCACTGAAAGCACAAGAGCGTGAAGGGATTGATCTCACAACGCTTGATGATGCTAACATTGACCGCTTGGCTGACTTTGTCGTGGCTGATGCCTTGGAAGCAATCAAGGACAATGCAAACGCCATTGGTTGGTATGATCGCACGATCACTAAGGCATTGGAAACTGTTGGCGAACTTTACCCAGAGGTGCTTACAGATCCCGCAGCTAAACTACAGTTGATCTGGGCAGTAGCTGTCACATCAAACGGCCTCAAGGTAGATAAGAACTTTGAGATCGCTTTGGCGGCATACCAAGGTATCAGGGATACAGGACGCTTCCCAACAAAATCTGGTATTGGACAAGCAGCCTCTGCTATCAACAGTGGTTTGGCACAATACCACACCATGCTGGATAAGTTTAATGGTGACCCCGTTGCACTTGCTCAGTTCATGAACAGCCAAATCCCAGTGAAGCAGCTGGAGAAAGAGTATGGCGTAAAGATCTCAGGTGAAGGAAAGAACACCCTAGTTCGTGGTGCCTCTATCCTTGGACCTAAGATTGGCAACGGTTTCTTCTCCAACCTCTATGGTAACTTTGACGAACTGACTATGGATCGCTGGTTGATGCGTACTGTTGGCCGTTGGCGTGGTAGTCTTGTTAAGATCAACAAACCAATGATCTCTAAGAAGACTTCTGAGATACAGGGGATTCTTGCAGGCCTAAAAATAAAGGACTTCAAACCTCTTTTTGCAAACTCAGACATTAGCCCAAAAGGTAAGATGTCAAAAGCAAATGTAGAACTTCTATCTGCTGAGATTGCAAAGCTATCCATGGACCCTAAGTGGCGTGAAGATATCAATGCCATCGAAGGTGGTGAAGACCTCCGAAAAGCTGGTAATGGTTTAGCAAAATACCTAGATGGCCAAGTTGAGGCCCCCGCTGGTGCAAAAGAACGTGACTTCATCAGGGAAGTGTTCAAGCGTGGGCTGAAGCAGTTACAGGATCTCCCAGAGATCAAAAATGGTTCTAATACAGAACTAACAATGAGTGACTTGCAGGCCCTTCTATGGTATCCTGAGAAACGGCTGTACGACACAGCCAAACAGAAAGATGGAGGTGAGAGCCGTGGCTATGAAGACGACGAAGCGCCAGACTACGCAAACGCTGCAAGAAAAGCTGTCGGAGATCGACTGGGATCTACTGGAGGAACTGGACCAGCAGGAGGAGGGCCAATCGGTCCCAATGCAGGACAACCCCGCCAGTCCATCCAAGGCGGAGGCATCCTCTCAGGAACCAGCCCCACGCCAAACAATCCCACTGCAAGCAGTCCTCCAGCCGTATCTCAAGTAAAGCAAGAGGCTACCCTAGCCAACGCCTCTATAGAAATTGGCAAGGCTGGGTCTGAGTTTGAGAATGGCATCAAGGATTTGGAAGGCGTTCAGCGTCTAGCCGACGCCTACAATGTTGTCATCAAGTTCTACAACTCAAATGAGGATATGCGAACTGCAGTACCTACAGCATCTACAAGTGCGATGGGTGTTTACCAGCAACGTGAAAGAGTAGTCTCTGTAGTACGCACAGGCGACCTCAATGAACTTACAACTGCTTTGCATGAGACACTCCATGGTGTCGGTGTGTCTAGTATGGGAACTGGGAACTACTTGGGGGAACTGCCGACCCAGAATGGCCTCACTGGTCGCCCTGATGTCTATGGTTCAAACAGCATCGAGGGTATCATGGACTTTGTCCTTGGTAAGGCAAAGAACGACCCAGTTCGCCGAGAGGTTCTATCTGAACTCAAGCACATCCAAGAACGTGCTGAGTTTAGCAGCGGCGGTGCCTCAGTCCCCATCCGAGGCGCAAAGTCGATGGCTATGATGCTTAAAGACCTCAAGAAGCAGTATGCTGGCCTTGGTGTAGACTTTGCACCTAATAGGGTCAGAGAGCAGAAGCGTCTAAAAGACTTTCAAAACTATCAGAGATCCATTGGAGAACTCACAGTTGATGCACTGATCTTGTATGCTCATGACCCAAAGACCATGAAGCGTGTTGCCCCAGCAACTGCCCAACTCATCAGGGATATGTTCAAGAAAGCTGGCAACAAGAAGATCCAGTTCTACAACCACCCACTTGCAATGGTTGTCGCTGTGGTCATGGCTATCCTCGCCAAATCTCAAGCACCAGAAGAAGAAGAACAGCAGCAAATGCCAGCTGGGGCACTGTCCCCACAACTAGGCATGCTGTCTGCATAGGAAAGCACATGAACAAGACTGTCTTTGACATGGTCGATATCCTGACACGGATAGAGGCTGTGCTTGCGTCTACGTTACTATCCAAAGCACAGAAAACGGTAGTCTTGGGGGAGATCTCACGGTCTCTCCCAGCACACCAACTCTGTGGGACGTGCGTAGGTACTTACAACTTAACTCAAGATATTCTCGGAGGTCTCAATGGGAGCACCAAAGAAGCCACGCCAAAAGGCCCCAAAAAAGGAGCCGAAGTACCCAAAGAAGGTAGCAGCACAGGCGAAAAGAAAGAACTACTTCGCCACACTGATGGAAACCGAAGAGGGAAGAGCACTTCGGCGCGAGTGGTCAACAAAGCCTCGTAAGAACGGTGGTCGCCCTATGGGTTCCATCGATGGCTACACTAAGGAAATGCTTGAGCCAATCAGGGAGCAGTCTCGCAAAGATGCAGAAAGGATCGTCCAGATCATGTCCGAAGAGTACGACATTGACGATAGCTACGCCAAAGAGGCGCTAAAGACAGCTGTCGAAATCATGCGTGAACCAGCGCAAAACCGAGACAAGCTAACAGCTGCTCGAATGGTATTGGATTTCACCAAGTCCAAACCAACCACCAAATCAGAAGTCACGATTGGTAAAGCCGAAGCCTTCCTAAGTTCGCTCTTGGAGGGCGACACAGAGGAAGAGCAACCAGATGAGCCAAGCGACGAATAGTAAACTGAAGGAGGTGCGCAAGCGCCTTCTCAATGACTTCGACTTCTACAGTAAACACTCCCTGAAGATCCGTACCAAGTCTGGTGACATTCAGCCACTCAAGTTGAACGCTGCCCAGACGATCCTCAATGACGCCGTCTCCAGACAGGTGGCCACAGAGGGCAAGGTTCGGGTCATCATCCTAAAGGCCCGTCAGCAGGGCCTCTCGACCTACGTTGGTGGCTACCTTTACTTCTCGGTGTCCCAACGCCCAGCCGCTAAAGCTATGGTCATCACACACCACTCTGACAGTACCCGTGCCCTCTTTGATATGACCAAGAGATATCATGAGAACTGCCCAGACATCCTCAAGCCACACACGAAATACTCGAGCCGCCGAGAATTGTCTTTTGACGTCCTCGACAGTTCCTTTGTCGTTGCTACAGCTGGTGGCGAGAGTATTGGCCGTGGTGAAACGCTGACCCATGTCCACGCCTCAGAGATCGCCTTCTGGACCAAGAGCACTGCCCTAGAAAACTGGAACGGGATGACACAGGCTGTCCCCAACACCAAGGGCACAGCTATCTTCGTCGAGAGTACCGCCAATGGTGTCACTGGTGTCTTCTATGACCTCTGGAAGGGTGCTGTAGAGGGGACCAACGGTTACGTCCCAGTGTTCATTCCGTGGTTTGCCGACGAGACCTACCGAGAGGATGTACCATCGAACTTTGAGAGAACTCCAGACGAGGAGGATCTCGCTGCAGAGTTTGACCTTGATGATGCCCAGCTGATGTTCCGTCGCAGGAAGATCGCCCAGAACGGCCTTGACCTATTCCGTCAGGAGTACCCGTCCTACGCCGACGAAGCGTTCCTGACCACTGGTCGCCCAGTGTTCAACCAAGAGCCTCTCCAGAAGCGTATGGAGAAGACTGAAGACGTGAAGCAGCGTCTGGCACTAGAGACTGACGAGTGGATGCCCAACCCGAGAGGTGAACTCTCTGTCTTCCTCCCGCATGTCGAGGGTGAGCAGTATGTCATCGGCGCTGACGTCGCTATGGGTGTCCGTGGTGGCGACTATAGTGTTGCCCAGATCCTCGACAGTAAGAAGCGTCAGGTGGCCACTTGGCGTGGTCATGTGCACCCTGATTACTATGCTCAGGTTCTCTACCACCTCGGGATGTACTACAACGAGGCCCACATCATCGTGGAGAACAACAGCCACGGTATCCTGACCTGTACACGTCTCGGGAAAGACATGTCCTATCCCAACTTCTACACAGAAGTGCAGATGGACAAACTGACTGATCGAGAGACGGTCAAGCTAGGTTTCACAACCACATCTAAAACCAAACCATTGATCATCGACGAACTCCGAGCAGCCGTCAGAGACAATGATATTGAACTAAACGACAAGGTCACGCTGCGTGAAATGCTGACCTACATCGTCACCGAGAGTGGATCGATGGAAGCGGAGGGTGGCTGCTATGACGACTGTGTCATGAGCCTAGCACTCGCCAATCACGTCCACCAAGGAGTGTGGGAGCCAATTGAGGCAAGTGACAACTATTATATAGAGATGGTCTGAACATGACAGAATACAAAAAGCTGGATGACGACGAGATCGCAGTTGTCCTTGATGACTGCATCCGCCGCAGCACTGGCTACTATGACAGTCAGATCTCGCGTGAGCGTAAGAAGGTCGTGGACTACTACAACGCCACCCTGCCACGCCCAGCGCACGACGGTAACTCTAAGTACGTCTCCATGGACGTCTATGATGCCGTCGAGAGCATGAAGGCTGTCCTACTGGAGACCTTCTCTGCTGGTCACAAGGTGGTGCGCTTTGCCCCCCAGAATGCTGATGACACGCTCATGGCTGATGTCGCCAGTAACTACGTGGACTATGTGGCCAATCGTCAGAACAACCTGTTTGATGTCATGCAGACTGCAATCCACGATGGCCTAATCGCCCGCGCTGGGCTTGCTAAGGTCTACTGGTGTAATCAAGACGAAACCACCAACGAGTACGTCTCGCAGCTGACTGAAGACGAACTCGACGCCATGCTTGCAGAACCCAACATTGAGATCGATGAGATCGAACAGGATGCAACTGGCCTCTACAGTGGCACCCTCGCTGTCACGCGGGACACCTCACAGGTGAAGATCGAGAGTGTGGCCCCTGAGAACTTCTTGATCGAACCACAGGCAAAGTCGCTTACTGATGTGAGTTTCTGCGCAGAGCGGCTTTTGCTGTCCATGTCAGACCTGCGTGAGATGGGCTACGACGAAGATCTCCTCGATGATATTGGAGCGGGTGAAGAATACTCAGCTGAAACTGACCCAGAGGTCATGGCTCGGTTTGAAGAAATTGGTAGCGACCGTGGATTTAACTCCAACTCCTACCAAGACCAAGTCCGCCTAGTCACTGTCTATGAGTGCTACGCTAACTTGGATTGTGAAGGCACAGGTATTGCCGAACTATATAAGATTACAAAGGCGGGGAATGTCATTCTCGATAAAGAGAAAGTCACCCGCAAACCATATATCGCTTTTGTTCCGCTACCTGTGCCTCACGCCTTTTGGGGCAACAACTTCGGCACCAAGGTACTGCCCACTCAGAATGCACGAACAGTTCTGACACGGTCTATCCTTGACCACGCCATGATCACTAACAACCCACGCTATGTCGTCACCAAGGGATCTCTCACGAACCCTAGAGAACTGATCGACAACCGTGTGGGGGGTATCGTCAACGTCACCCGACCTGACGCTATCATGCCTATGCCACAGGCCCCTCTGAACCCGTTCATCTTCCAGACCATCAAGATGCTGGATGACGACAAAGAGGAAACCAGTGGTATCTCTCGCCTGTCTCAAGGTCTCAACAAGGATGCCATCAGTCAGCAGAACTCTGCGGCTATGGTTGAGCAGTTGGCGACTATGTCTCAGCAGCGTCAGAAGATCATCGCCCGCAACTTTGCAAACAACTTCCTGCGGCCCCTCTATATCTTGGTCTACCAACTGGTGGTCGAGAACGAGGATCAACAGAAGATCGTGGATCTGGCTGGTCAGTTTGTCCCAATCAAGCCCTCCCAGTGGGCCGACAAGCGTGACGTCACAGTTGAGATGCACCTCGGTTACGGTGAGCAAGAGCGGGAAGGTCAGAAGTTCTTGGCCATGCACCAGCTACTGTCTGCAGATCCATCCATTGCGATGATCTATAGCGCAGAACAGAAGCACAAGATGCTGACCCGTATCATGGAACAGTCTGGTATAGTTAATGCCGCTGACTATCTGAAAGACCCAGCCACGATTGAGCCTCCACAGCCTGATCCAGCGCAGCAGCTTCAGATGCAGATGGCACAACAGCAACTTGAGATCCAAGAGCGTCAGACCAAGCTGGGTGAACTCAAGGCACAGAATGATGCCGAGATGGCCCGCATGAAGCTGGAACTTGAGCAGCTGAAGTCCGAGAGATCCTTTGCCCTTCAGTCGGATGGTATGGACCTCAAAGAGGCTCAACTGGAACACAAGCGGCACATCGACAATTCCGAGTTGGATATCCTCAAAACTACGGAAGATCTCCGTGGTATCGCAAGTCCAACTGGTTAAGCGACACGACCATAACACTCACAAGAGGCGGCTCAAGTGGTCGCCTTTTTGTATTTCCAAGGATAGCAAATGAACGAACAAGAAGAGCAAATGGTGGCGCTAGGCATGGATGCCGAAGCGTTACTACAGTCTGAGGTTTTCACCAATGCAGTGAACACCCTCACGGAACAATCGTTCCAAACATTCGTCAACACAGACATCACCGAAGTTGAGAAGCGAGAGCGTCTCTACAACCACTACCGTGGGATCGTTGATGTGGTCGGAACACTGAGACAGTGGGTCGCCGTCCGTGACGAAATCTATGCAACAGCAGACACCCTGCAAGAGGAGGTGGACCATGAGTAACGTCCAACAAGCCAACCTTGAACCGCAGCTATCACTCGATCTTGATGATGCTGCAGACGCCATTCTAGACCGCTGGTCGGACGGAGAAATCCTATCTGATGAAGAGGACCAAGAGGCAACACCAGAACCCGTCGAAGAGACAGAAGACGATACTGGTGAATCTGATGAAGATACCGAAGAACCCGAAGACGACGAAGATGACGACGCAGACCCTGACGATGAGGACGACGCCGAAGAGACTGAAGATGACGATGAGGAAGCCGACGAGGATACTGATGGTATCACCGACGACACCCTGATTGACATCCTGATCGACGGTGAAGCCAAACAGGCATCTGTGAAGGATCTGAAGCGACTTTATGGTCAAGAGGCATCTTTGACACGTAAGTCTCAAGAAGTTGCTACCAAGCGAAAAGAGGCCGAAGAGGCCATCGTCAAAGCAGACGCATCATACCGCAAACTCTTGGAAAATGCCGAGGCTCGTTTCAAGCCTTACGCCGACGTGGACATGCTACTAGCTAGTCGCAATCTGTCCTCAGAGGACTTCACGCAACTCCGCCAAGACGCCAAAGCCGCCGAGGAAGACCTTAGTTTTCTCCGCCAAGAGGCTACTCAATTCTACCAAACCCAACAGTCGTCTGCACAGCAGCAACTGCAGGAAGCGGCGAAGGAGTGCTCACGTATCTTGGAAGCCGAGGTCGAGGGATGGGGGAACGACATGTACAACAACATCCGTTCCTACGCTGTGAAGCAAGGTCTCCCACAAGAGCAGGTCGATAAGTACGTTGATCCACAAGTGATCAAGATCCTTAACAAGGCCCGCCTCTATGACGAGATGAAGTCTACGGCAGACACGAAGAAGGCCAAGGCCAACGTCGTGCAATCCAAGAACAAGAAAGTCCTCCGCTCAAAGAAGGCACCTATGGCTCAAGATGAGTCCAACCGTGCTCGAATGAAGAAGACCCAATCCAAGCTGATGTCCAACTCCAGCCGCGCTGGTGACTTAGACGACATCACTGATGCTCTGTTGGCCCGCTGGGAGCAATAACCCTAGTCCCACAACGCCAGTAAAAGGAAAATCCCAATGGCTACTTATACTACATACGATCAGGTCGGTAAGGCTGAGTCAGTTTCTGATATCATCTCGACAATCACACCAACTGACACACCTTTCCACTCCATGATCAAGGACGAGAAAGTCGCTGCCCGTACATTCAACTGGCTCGAAGATAGCCTTGATGCGGCAGGTCCAAACGCTCAGATCGAAGGCGCAGACGCTACCATGGGTACGCTGACAGCAGCCGTCGAGCGTTCCAACACAACGCAGATCCTCGACAAGGCCTTCCAAGTGTCCGCAACTGCAGACGCTATCAAGACCTATGGCCGTGCTAAGGAAACAGCATACCAGCTGGGTAAGGCCCTCAAGTCCCTCAAGAAGGACGTTGAGTATGCCTTGGTCGGTGTCGATCAGGCTGCTGTTGCTGGCTCTGGTGGCGTTGCCCGTCAGATGGCATCTGTATCCCAGCAGATCTCCAACACCACAGCATCCACTGGTGGTGCCCTCACAGAAGCCGACTTGCTTACTGCTGGTCAAGCTGCGTTCAACGAAGGTTCCGACCCATCGGTTCTGATGATCCGCCCAGCGGACGCTCAGACAATCGCTGGCTACGCAAGTGCCGCTGGTCGTAACCGTGAGATTGCTCAGGGTAAAACTCTGGTCAACGTCGTGGATCTTCTAGTCACCCCATATGGTGAGTACAGAGTGGTTTTGAACCGTCACCAGTTGGATGACCGAGCCTTCTTGATTGACCCGTCGATGTTCAAGACATGCACACTGCGTCCGTTCACTCGCACATTGCTTGCGAAGACTGGCGACAGCGACAAGCACCACATCGTTGGCGAAATGTCCGTGAAGCATAAGAACTTCTCTGACAGCCAAATGATTACTGGCCTGACCTAAACTCAGTCTAGTTACCCAGTTAGTCATCCGTGACTAATGAAGACCCCCATCGGAACACATAGGTTTTGCTCTCCTTACTGTGTGCCCTTTGGGGGTCTTTTTGATTCCAAGGATACCACATGTCTAAATCATTAGACCTACTAGGCGTCTCCACAGACTTCCTAGAGCAAGGCAATGACCTTGTACGCAAGCATACCCAGCACATCAGCCAAGCGTTCCTCGACGATCTTAAAGACAGTCGGAATGCCTCAACCAGTGGTCAATCTGGTGAGTTCATGCGGGCTGCATCCATCCCAGTTGCTGTCATCGAGCAGTGGACCCGTGAAGGTTTCAACATCTACGAAGCCACGGGCAAAGAGATCATCAAGCGCCTCCGTGATCAGAACCTCGATTACTTCTTGGCCACTGAAAAGCGCATCTAATCACTCCGAAGGAACACAGAATGAACAAGGGTCAACTCCGCCTCCACTTCAAAGCCCTCTTGAACCGCTCTGACTGCGGGGATGCTCTTGCAGATACATTCATTGATCAGGCAATTGGACGCATCCAGCGCACCATCCGCATCCCATCCATGGAGAGACAGCAGGCCTACTCTTTTACAAGCGTAGACCCACAGGCCAGCATCATCCTCCCTGCAGACTTCCTAGAGATCATCGACATCTACTATGACAACTCTGCGCTGTCCCGCGTCCCCCTCAGGAACCTCCTTGAGATGTCCAAGGGCAACGATGGTGGATCTCCTAAGTTCTTCTCCCGAGAGCAAGGGTCTCTGGTCCTCTACCCACGTCCATCCTCTGGCACCCTCTACTTGAACTACTACGGTCAGTTCGAGGAACTCACTGATGACACATCCACCAATGACATCACCTCCATTGCTGCAGATGCTGTCTCGTATGGTGCCTTGGCCTATGCCGCTGACTACTTCCTAGATGAGCGTGGGGGGATCTTTGAGCAGAAGTTCAAGGCCTTCATTGGTGAACTCCAAGAGCAAGCCAACGACGCTGAGACCTCAGGTACTGTCCAGAGCATCTACCCCTCGAACTTTTATCAGGACTAACAAGCATGGCAAAATCATCGTTCTTCAGCGGATCAGGCGTCTCCACCAATTACATACGTGACCTCGAGTCTACTACCGAAGAGACCGCAGCCCTCAAAGACGCCGCAGCGGCCTCCGCATTAGCTAGTGCTGCCAGTGCTGATGACGTTACTGAAGCTGCCAACATCGCAGCCGCCAGTGCATCATCCGCCCAGCTATCCGAAGCCGCTGCGGTCAATAGTCAATCTGATGCCGCAGCCAGTGCCTCTCAGGCCCTCTCTAGTCAGACTTTAGCAGCAGCGTCAGAGTCCGTTGTGGCTGCAAACGCTACTGCAGCTGCTGCCTCAGAAGCCAATGCCACAGCCTCAGCCACAGTAGCATCCACCAAGGCCACTGAGGCCTCCAACTCACAGATCGCTGCAGCAGCCTCTGAGGTAGCCTCTGAGGTGTCTGAAGGCTTCGCAGCTACCAGTGCCGCCACAGCCGCTACGAAGGCCTCTGAGGCCTCTTCTAGCGCCTCTGGTGCAGCCACATCAGCATCTAGTGCAGCCACATCAGCATCTGAGGCAGCTGCAGAGGTCGCTTCAATCCCCCTCATCGAAGGGCCAACAGGCGCTACAGGTCCACAGGGTCCACAAGGCGACACAGGTCCAGCAGGGTCTAATGGCGCTACAGGTCCACAGGGTCCACAAGGCGACACAGGTCCAGCAGGAGCAGTGGGTTCCCCCGATACAGCTAATGTCACTGCTGCTGGTGCTTTGATGGACAGCGAGGTAGCTAATCTCGCTGCGGTAAAGGCCTTTGACCCCACGGATTACGCCACTGCTGCTCAAGGTACACTGGCTGACGCGGCTCTACCTAAGCTAGATGGTATCGAGGTCGGCGCGGACGTCACTGCCGCCGCAAATGTCGAGCCGTTGGTGGATACTCACTTAAACTTGAGCGCGGCCACTACGGGTCAAGTGTTATCGTGGGACGGTGCGGACTATGACTGGGTAGCAGCAGGTGGTTCTGCGGGTGATACTGTTGGCACAATTACGGCTGGCGACGTGGACCTGTCCACAGGTACCGTATTTGCTGATGCGCCTTCAGCGAATGTGACGTACACGTTCAGCAACCCGCCAGCAGCAGGCACAGGGTATAACTTTACGCTCCGTATTTTGGGTGGGGAGGACGCCACTACATACGACATTGCTAACACTGTGAACGATGATGTCG
>Ga0208643_1000635_pt1 | contig 22355 bp, 21 predicted proteins | sample VirMetDEL_Nov_12_FD_184516 | JGI IMG/M metagenome (GOLD analysis project Ga0208643, IMG submission 184516) | Aqueous microbial communities from the Delaware River and Bay under freshwater to marine salinity gradient to study organic matter... | ecosystem: Environmental > Aquatic > Marine >... | reverse complement strand
GGATACTTGGCATAATTCAAAGTAACGGCCGTCAAATCCTCTATGTTCCGCTTGGTGGGTATAGCCGGTATGACCGATGCCTAGATCTGCGATTGATTGCATTACACCAAACGGAACGGCGGCGGGGTCGCCATATGCGCCTAGCCTGATTTTCCGGTGCGCGAAATAGTGCGCGTGATCGTCAAACGAAAAAACCGGATAAATACCGCGCTGGTATCCTTTATAAACTGCATTTGGTGCTTGTCCGATATTTACATAGCAAGCGCCCTTGTTATAGTGCCTATGGACGCAATTTCCGCATATGCTGGAATCGTCGCCGGTTTGGCTGGCCTCTACGGGGTTTATATCTGCCCGCAAAATCCAAGTTTGCACCATCTGGCCGGTTTTTACGTTACTGGTCGACATTGTGGCGATTACTACAATCGGCGCGCCGTCTAACATACTTTGCCCTTGATACATAATGAAACCGCGCTCCGGTAGTGCTGGCGCTTTCTTTGCATGGCCTTTTAAATATTGCATTATTTAACCCCCCATTGATAAAACGATAACGGCGAAAGCGTAGAAAATACCAGCGGCAAATATCGCGCCGATGCTTAGGCCAATGAATGCGAAACCTTTTGCTATTGTTAGTTTTCGGGCCTCTTTTTTGTTCAATTCTATTAATGCGCGATTCATTATTTTCCCCTTAATATTCTGGCGACGCGGTAGACTCTCTCGAGTTCGATATCTCGCAATCGGTTATGTTCCAGCGCTTCTATGCGTGCGTGCGCGATTTCCGCATCTGTCATTGGCGGGTAATCTTCTAGTGATTCGCGGTACTCTTTCGGGTCTTCAGGATCACATAGGCGGTCAATAAAGCGGGTAAAGTATTCCAACTCTGGTGGATCGGTTCTGTTTTTATCTTCACACATAAAGTCATATGCTTTCATTTTGTAACCCCTTTTTATGGCATTTGGATTAATAGAGAAAAACCGGCTAATGGTAGTAAAACCATAAAGGCGGTGATTATTGCAAACTTTAATACTGCGTCGATGGTGTCTCTCATTTTGTAACCCCTTTCTGGTTTGGTTTAAGTGTTTACTGCTTGGTGTAATCATATCAAAAAACATAATATAAAAACAATATTTCTTTGGTATTAGTGAAAATAATTCGCCTTTTTTGCTTATATGTTGCGCCTGGTATATTGGTTATTTCATCTATAAAAAGGGATGGGGTTTTAGATTATTGGTTTTAAAAGGCGATCGCATAAATAAAACGCCAAACGAAACGCGCATCACCTGGTCGCAACCTGTAACAATATCAACGCCCTACATGGTGTCGGCTTGCATAGATCTATCACAAACCAATGACGATCAGCCGGGTAAGTGTCCGATCACCAGGCAAGGCCAAGGCGACCCCATTGGATCGACCCCCCCCATGCCCCCCCCCACGACCTGACGGGTGGGCGCGCTATACCCAAAAATTACGGGGCCATTTTTAAGGCCTATTACATTGAGGCGAGATTTAGGGTATATTCGGCCAATCTATACAGTGGTGCGCTAAACGCGCTTAGAACGCAATTGAGAGGCTTATACGATGACTAAGAAAGACAACAGAGGTAAAGGCGGTGGCAATCCAGATAAAGCTCTGATTGTATGGGGTTACGATGAGATTGCTGAGTATCGAGACCTTGCTTCTGTGCTGACTAAATCGCAGTTAGCGGGTTACTTTGGTATAACAGAAAAGACGTTGTTTAATATTGAGAAAAGACAGCCTGAAGTTAGAGAGGCTTACGAATATGGCCGAGCTACGAAAATAGCGACTATGGGTAATAACTTGGTTAAGCTGGCTTTAGACGGTAACGTGACAGCGAACATCTTTTACTTAAAGACTCAAGCGGGATGGAAGGAAGAGCAAGCTGAAGTCTCTGCACAGCCAATTAGCATCAATATTATCAAACCTGAATGAGTACAATTTCTCCGACAGGGCCACAGTTTGCGTATATGACCACTAAGGCTAAATATCCGGCTTTGGTGGCTGGGTTTGGAGCGGGTAAGACAGAAGCTGCTATTAAACGGGCTATTGTAGGCAAGATACAGAACCCTAAGACAGATAGAGGGTTCTACGCGCCTACTTACGACCTTATCCGCATGATTGCCTTTCCTCGATTTGAGGCGGCCCTGGAAGAACTTGGAATCGGATATAGATTATATAAGACCCCGTTAAATTACATTGAGATAACGGGTTATGGGCGTATTTACTTTCGATCGATGGATGCCCCACATAGAATTATCGGATATGAACACGCTGACGCTGACGTAGACGAATTGGACACGATGAAGCCTGAAGATGCGGCTTATGCCTGGCGGCAGATCGTAGCCAGAAACCGACAAGTGAAAGAGAATGGCGAGCCAAATACGGTAGGGGTCACCACCACCCCAGAAGGCTTTAGATTTGTGTACGATACATGGGTAAAAGACCCGAAGCCTGGATATGAGATCATTCAAGCGCCTACGTCTAGTAACCCGCACTTACCAGAAGCCTATGTACAGAGTTTAATAGATATATACCCGGCTAACTTATTAGCAGCGTACCTTGAAGGCAAGTTCGTCAATTTGCACTCTGGGACGGTATATAATAACTATGATAGAATTGCACATAGATCAACAATGACGGCAGATGACAGTAATCTGTTAAGAATAGGCATGGACTTTAACGTCACAAACATGTCTGCTGTTATTTATATCTGCCACGGCGATCAGTGGCACGCAGTAAACGAATTGAAGGGTATTTATGATACCCCAGCGATGATTAGGACGATTCAATCACATTATCCTAATCACACAATTAGAATCTACCCTGATGCCAGTGGCCGGAGTAGGAAAACGGTGGATGCGTCCATTTCTGATATATCGTTATTAGAAGGGGCGGGTTTTGCCGTGTATGCGAATAGAGCTAACCCTTTTGTGAAGGATAGGATACTTGCAGCGAATACAGCTTTTGATAAAGGAAGGTTATTTGTGAACGATACCCTGTGTCCAGAGTACGCTCGCTGCTTAGAGCAGCTTGCTTATGATGACAATGGATCGCCAGACAAGAAATCTAACCTTGATCACTTACCTGATGCGGGAACTTATCCGATAGCCTTTGAAATTCCAGTAGTTAAGCCTGTGGCAGACCTACGAGTACGTTTTGCGAGATAAAATATGCCAGTAGATAGCAGACACCCCCAGTACGACAAGTATTTAAACCGATGGAAGATGGTTCGTGATTGTGACGAAGGTGCTTCCGCGATTAAGTCAAGAGCCAAAGGTGCAGAGGGTGCGCTTGGGGGTTTAGCTGGTACAGCTTACCTACCACCCCCAAATGCTACTGATGGATCGACTGATAACAAGCTCCGATACAAGGCTTATGTCGAACGAGCCAATTTCGTGAACTTTACGGCTCATACGAAGGAAGGAATGCTCGGAATGGTGTTCCGCAAGCCGTCCACTATCGTTGTTGACCCTGCTATTGAGTATATGATCGAAAATGCCAACGGTGATGGCCTTTCCCTAGATCAAATGATCAAAGATGCCGCTAGTGAAGCTCTCATGATCGGTCGATACGGACTTTTAGTGGACTACCCATCAGCCCCAGAAGGATTGACGAATTACGAAGTCAGCTCGCTTAATTTGCGGGCGAATATCCTCCCTTACCCGGCAGAATCTGTTATTAACTGGCGAACTACGACTATGGGCGGCCTAAAGAAGCTATCCCTGGTCGTATTGCAAGAGCCTACCCTGAAAGATTCTGATGATGGCTTTGATTACGAAGAATGCATGTATCACCGCGTCCTTCTGTTAAAGAATGGCGTATATGTACAAAATTTGTACAACGAAGACGGTGATATTGTCGAATACGGTAATGGTGAGGTAGATATCTATCCTCGCAAGTCTGACGGCTCGCTCTGGACTGAAATTCCGTTCGCGTTTATCGGTTCTGTCAATAATGACGAGACTATTGATAAAGCGCCTCTATATGACATCGCTGAGATCAATATTTCTCACTACCGCAACTCTGCTGACTACGAAGAATCATCTTTCTTGGTTGGTCAGCCTACTCCAGCGTTTTCCGGCCTTACTCAGTCATGGGTAGACCAGAATATGTCGGGAGGCATCTCATTTGGCTCACGATCTGCCATTCTGTTACCGGAAGGCGGTGGCGCTCAACTCCTCCAGGCAAATGAGAACCAAATGCCGCTGAAAGGGATGGAGATGAAAGAAATGCAGATGGTTAAGATCGGAACCCGGATCATTCAAGACGGTGGAGGCAGAGAGACTGCCGAAGCTGCCAAGATTAGATTCGCCGGGCATAACAGTAAGCTGGGCGCTATCATCATTAACGTCCAAGAGTCTTTCGAGAAATGCCTAAAGTGGGCAATGCTGTTTATGGGCGGTACTGTTGACCCTGAAATAGAAATCAACAAAGAGTTCTACGACTCTACTGTTGACCCCAACCTGCTTATGGCAAATATCCAGCTTATGGATCGTGGTGTCATCGCTAAATCAGATATTAGACACTTGATGCGTAAAGCAAGCCTTCTTGAGCATGACAGAACTGATGAAGTGCTGGACGATGAGATAGAGTCTGACGATGTGCTTGAAATGGACGTAGGAACTCTATCTATTGCCCCACCAAGCGTAAAAGAGGTGAGTAATGAAGAAGAAGAAATCTAAGCCGTACGGTAAATAATGACTACTGATCAATATTTGATAGATGCTGCGACTAGGCGGCAGGTATTCCTTCAGCGTTACGGTAATGGCAGGTCGAAAGAGGCTGTCAAGATATTAACCCGTCTTCGTCAAAGGATTAATGCTCGCCTAAGTCAAGAGCCTGAGAACTTTGTAGCCCAGAGGCTGCAAGACGTTGTCAAAGAGATCACTACGTTAAGTGACCTAACATTTCAAGAAATTAAACTGCTTATTGAGTTTGACTCAAAGGAATTAGCTGTTAGTGAGGCATCTTTTGCCGCTTTAATGATTAGCAAGGTAGTAAACACATCATTAGTCATGCCAGAAAGCGCAGTATTAGCTCGAAACGTCCTGACGGAAGCAATGTCTGTCAGTTCTGGTGTAAGTATAGCTGATGCGTTAAGTCAATTCGGAAATGCCAAGAAAGCGCAAATATTACAGCAGGTAATTGACGGCGTGACGTTAGGTGATTCCACTCAATCAATTATTCGCAAAGTTGATAATCTTATTCGAAATATCATGAAACGCCAAATAACATCATTAATCGGTACAATTGTTAATCATGTTAGTTCATTTAGCAGATCTGCCTTCTACAAAAAGAATAGTAGAATGATTGGCGAGTATGAATGGGTATCAACTCTTGACGGAAGAACAACCCTTGTTTGCATGAGTCGTGATTTAACTGTTTACCTGGTTGGATCTGGCCCTATGCCACCAGCGCATTACGGATGCAGATCGACAACAGTTCCAGTTATACGGGACGAGTTTAAACTTGGTTTAAACGTAAAGTCGTTTAGACCATCAGTAAATCAAAGTGGAGCGAGACAAGTAGACTCCAAATTGAATTATGGGCAATGGTTACAGCGGCAAAACAAAGAATTTATAGATGAGGCGTTAGGTATTGAGCGTTCTCGTCTATTTAGAGCTGGCAAACTTGGTATTGATAAGTTTGTTGACCCAACCGGAAGGGTTTACACCCTTTCTGAACTAGAGAGTATGAATCAAATTGTATTCTCTGACTTATAAGTGATCAGTGATCGCTTGGTTTGTGACCAAAAGGTGATTTAAATGAGTGAAGAAACAGAAGTAGCAGAAGTGCAACAAGAAGCTCCATCAGTAGACCTATCTCAATTAATGGCAGAGAACAACGCCATGAAAGCTAAGATGGAAGAGCTATTAACGGAAGCAAAACGAGCTAAACAAGCAAAACGGGAAATCGAGGCCGAAACTCAGGCCGAAAGGGAAAGAATTGCACGAGAGAAGGGTGATTATGAGCAACTTCATAAATCTGCCCAGGAAAAGTATGAAACAACTCTGGGTGAACTTGATAATTTACGTCAAGGCATAGCGAACGAGAAAAGAAACAATACAGCAATGAAATTAGCCGCTGATCTTGCAGATGGCGCAAATGCTGAGTTGTTAAGTGAGTTCATAGGCCGTAGATTGAAATTTCACGAGGATGGTGTTAAGGTTACAGACGTAAATGGTAATTTGACCGTTAGTTCGTTTGACGATCTTAAATCCGAGTTTAAAAACGATGCAAGATATTCTGCATTGTTGAAAGGCAATCAATCATCGGGCGGCGGTGCCTCTGGTGGCTCAAATAGTGGCGGTGCCACAAAGGTAAGAAGTCGTGCCGAATTTGAGGCACTTAACCCAGCCAAACGGATGGAATTTGTGAAGTCCGGTGGCACTATAACTGATAATTGAAAGGTAATTTAAAATGGCTGAGAATACTATCTCCTCAATCGTTCCAGATATTTATGAAGCTCTGGATGTTGTATCACGCGAACTCACAGGTCTAATTCCTGCGGTAACTATGAACGCCAGCGCAGAACGTGCCGGTATCAACCAAAACATCGTTGTTGACGTTGAGCCAGTAGGTAATGTATCTGACATCACTCCTGCTATGACCATCCCTGATCCAACTGGTCAAACTTCTGGAAGCACTATCATCCAAATCACCAAGTCTCGCGCTGCTGAGTTTGGTTTTAACGGTGATGACCAGAAGAAACTAAACACTGGCGCTACTTACATGGGCGTTCGTGCTGCTAAGATTGCTCAGGCAATCCGTGCAATGGTTAACGAAGTTGAATTTGACCTGGCTGGCCTTCAGTCTACTTTTAGCCGCGCTTACGGTACTGCTGGTAGCACTCCTTTCGGAACTGCTAACGACTACACTGATGCGTCTAACGTACTGAAGATTCTGAAGGATAACGGATCACCAGTAAGTGACAACCAGTTAGTATTGAATACTTCTGCTGGTGCTAACTTCATTGGTAAGCAATCTGCCGTAAACTCTGCTGGTACTGACTCTATGCTTCGTCAAGGCGTTTTGCTTGATCTAGCTGGTATGCCACTGCGTGAGTCTGCTCAGATTAACAACCACACTGCTGGTAGTGCTGCTAATGCTACTACTAACAACGCTGGCTATGCTGTTGGTGCAACTGTACTGACTTTGGCTTCTGCTGGTACTGGCGCACTTTTGGCTGGTGACGTTGTTACTTTTGCTGGCGACACTAACAAGTATGTTGTTGTATCTGGTGATGCTGATGTTTCTGGCGGCGGCACTATTACTCTGGCTGCTCCCGGTCTGCGTAAGGCTATCGGAACTTCTGCAACTGCTCTGACTGTTGTTGGTTCTTCTGCTCGTAACATGGCGTTCAACCGCTCTGCTATCGTTCTTGCTGCTCGCGCTCCTGCCCGTCCAGAAGAAGGTGACATGGCTGAAGACGTTATGCTGATCACTGATCCACGCTCAGGTTTGACAATGGAATTTGCAATGTACAAAGGCTACAGAAAAGTACGTTACGAAGTTGGTTTGGCTTGGGGTGTTAAAAACATCAAGCCAGAGCATACCGCTCTGTTGTTGGGCTAAGTCTGAAACTAGCCACCTCTTTCGGGGGGTGGCTTTTTAGGAGTCAGAAATGGAAACTGTAAAAGTAGTACGCAAAGATAACCCTTACGGTTATGCTGTAATTAATAAAGAAGATATGCTCAAGACTGATGTTGAATGGTCTGATGCTCCTGCCGCTAAAGAAGTTAAAGCACCGTCTAAAAAGGCTAAATAATGTCTGCTCAAGGTATTAGGCTCTCAACTTCTGCGAAAGCTGATACCTCTCACGAGTTAGTTACTCGATTAGATCGCCTTCCAGTTGATAATATTGAAAACGACATTGCACGCGGTAAGGTTCCAAACGCTTACGGATTTGCCGCATTTGGTGAAAGAGTATTTGACGGAAGCCAAGAAGATTCTGTAATTTGGTCAAATGGTGCTTTTGTTGGGCCTGCCATTGGTGGCGTTCAAATGAGCATTGTAAGTTCTAGCGCTAATGATTCTGCCGCTGGTACTGGAATTAGAACACTTGAGTTACATTATCTTGATGTAAACTTGATTGAACATACTGAAATAGTGACGCTTGCCGGATTAACTCCGGTATTAACTGCCGCCACTGATATTTATTTTATTAATGAAATGCACGTTATGACAGTGGGCAGCAATTTAAAAGCTGCTGGCAACATCATTGTTTCAAATGGCGGCATTACATACGCAGAGATATTAATAAACAAGCTGGTAATGACTTCGTCTGCAAGAATGGTTCCAAAAGGAAAGCGCGCATTTATATCTGGCGCAGTAGCTGGCAGTTCAAGCGCTAGTGCCGATGCAAGGGTTACGATTAGACTTGTTTCAAGTTCATATGATGGGAATATATTTGTAAACCCTTTTTTGCTTTTGCCTTTGGGTAGTGTAGATTTACAGGATGGAAGTGTTACATTTTCTTTTCCTGTTCCGCCTTCGTTTGGTGAAGGTATTGTTTTTGGGCTGACCGCATCCGTAGACAAATCTTGCAGGGTAGGCGGTTCAATTTACGGTTGGATGGAGGACGCATAAATGGCGACTATTGTAGTAGAGACTGGCAGTGGCTCAACAACTGCAAATTCGTATGTGTCCGAAGCAGAATTAACAACCTATGCCTCAGATAGAGGGGTGACCCTTACTGGGACGGCTTCTGTTCTGATAATTCAGGCGATGGACTATTTAGAGTCCAAAATGTTTGTCGGAACTAAATCTAATATAGAGCAAAATCTACAGTGGCCTAGATATGGCGTAGAGATTGATAATTATTACGTTGATTCTGATTACATCCCGCGACTTCTTAAAGAAGCTCAGATGGAAATATGCATTGGGATTGACGGTGGAGAGAATCCACTAGCAAACCAGGCAAGAGAAACAATTAAGGAAAAAGTGGGTGAGCTTGAGGTTGAATACTCAAGCAGCGCGCGAGCCAACACTTATTTGACTGCGGCTGAGACTAAGTTGCAAAAGTTAGTAATTAATACAATGAGGGTTATTCGTGTTTGATTACGGTTTTATTCGCAACGCTGATTCAGGATTACCACCTGCATTGCCTACGCAGACAAATGGGTCTGGGTATAACTTTGTTAATTTAAGAAAAACCGCTTCTAAGCTAATTACTTACTTTGGTGCGTCTGCTTCAATAACTCGCGTAGGAGACTCTACATTCGATCCTGCGACTGGCGCTTACTCTGGAGGCAGTACGAGTACCATCACAGCAAAAGCTGTTAGAGCGCAATTTACGCAGGCTGAGAAGGCTTCTGAATTAGTACAAGAAAACGACATTAAGATGCTTTTAGAGTCAGGCAGAGGTGTTCCATTTATTGATGACAATGTTTTGTTTGAAGGCATTAACTATCGAGTGATGGATGTGAAGGTAATCTCTCCATCTGGAACGGATGTGTACTATGAGCTTCACCTCAGATATTAAGAAATTTGCTGACAAGACTGAAAGAAACGTCAATGACGTTGCTCAAGCTGTTGCAATAGATTTATTTAGCCGTGTTGTAAAGTCAACTCCTGTCGGTAACCCAAGTTTGTGGAAGAAGAAACCTCCTGTTGGGTATGTTGCTGGACGGTTGAGAGGCAATTGGCAGTGTTCTTTAGGAAGCCCTGTCATGGGTGCGCTAGACACACGAGATACTTCCGGAGGAACGACAATATCAAACATTGTTGCTGTTACTGAATCATTTAAAGGTGATGGCGCTATATTTCTAACAAATAACGTACCTTATGCAAATCGTATAGAATATCTTGGTCATTCTAGCCAAGCACCTACTGGCATGGTAAGAATTAATGTTCTTGCTTTTCAGCAAGCAATAAATAAAGCAGTGCAAGAGATTAAATAATGAGTACAGTATTTTCAGACATTAGTGCAGCATTAGATTCACAACTTAATACGTTGACTGGGTCATCTCCTGTCGCCTGGGAAAACACTGTCTATAAGCCTATAAAAAATACGCTATACTTGAGGCCAACCCATTTACCTGCTCCGACAGTTCAAGCTGGATTGGGTACAACCGGGATAGATGAATATTTAGGTTTATATCAAATTGATGTATTTGCTCCTGCTGGTACGGGCAGAGGAATCGCAGAAGCTAAGGCTGATGTGATAGCCAATCATTTTAAGCGCGGTACAGATTTGCTGTATAATGGCGTTTATGTTCGACTTGGTAACGTATCAAGAAATGCAGGACTTATAGACGAAGATCGATTCGTTATTTCAGTAACAATTAATTATACAGCTCATGTAGCACCGAGGTAATTTATGACTATTGCAACAGGATCAAGACACAATATGGCGTATGTAGTCGAATCTACATTCGGCACTACTCCATCAACCCCAGTTTTTACACCTATCCGTCACACTGGAACAACTATTGGCCTTTCTAAAGATTCTATTGAGTCAGAAGAACTGCGCGAAGATCGTCAAATTGCTAACTACCGTCATGGTAATAAAAGCGTTTCTGGTGATATTAACTTCGAGCTGTCTTACGGTTCTTTTGACGACATATTACAGGCTGTTCTATGTGGAACGTGGAATACAGATGTACTTAAAGCGGGCACTACTCGCCGAAGCTATACAATCGAGCGCCACCACCAAGACATCGGAAAGTATCTTCGATCTACTGGATGTAACTTCAACACTATGTCTTTGTCAGTAGCTCCTAACTCTATGGTTACTGGATCATTTGGTGTTATCGGTAAAGACTTTAGTGTAGCCAGCGTTGCTGTTACTGGCGCAACTTATAACACTGAATCTGTTACTGCTCCTTTTGATTCATTTAGCGGCTCGATTACAGAAGGCGGTTCTAGCATTGCCGTAGTCACTAGCCTTGAATTGAATATCGAAAACGGTATGGAAGCTCTATATGTAATTGGTTCTTCAGACACACTGCAACCATCTATTGGTAAATCAATGGTAAACGGTTCTATTACTGCATACTTTGAAGATTCGACTTTGATTGACAAGTTTATTAATGAAACATCTTCAAGTCTTTCCTTTACATTGACTGATGCTGCTGGTAACGACTATTTGTTTGAATTGCCAAATGTTAAATACAATTCAGGGAACCCTGAAGTCGGCGGAGCAGGGGCTGTGACAGTATCTTTAGATTTCGTAGCATTATACGATTCTGGTGACGCTTCGCAGATTGTTATTACAAGAACTGCTGCGTAAAAAATGGGGCAGAAATGCCCCTAACTAACTGGAGATATAGATGGATATTAAAGAGCTTTATACGGCTGTGCCGCATGAAGAAGGGGCAGAAATACAAATATTAAGCCCAGTTGATAATAAAGAAACTGATTTTTATATTCATGTAAAGGGTATAGATTCAAAGTCATACCGAGATGCTGTTAGGGCATACCATAGGAAGTTACTTAATAAGGAAGAAGGCGGTGAGATTGAAATGCTTGTCTCTATCACTAAAGGTTGGCGTGGCTTAAAAAGCGGTAAAGATGAAGTTGAGTTTACAGAAGATAAAGCGCGAGATTTATATACCAACGCTCCCAGTATTGCATCTCAAGTAGATAAATTTGTAGCTGATAGGAAAAATTTTATCAAGGGCTAACAACGGAATTAGAAACTTTTGCTAAATGGCAGTTTTGGGCTGCCGGATATGACAAAGGTTCCAAAGTTAGTCGGTTAGATAATCTAAAGCAGGTTGCAAAGACTTTAGGCAAAAATCCTAAAGAGCTTGATGGCGAACCAATGCTCAGGGATGAGTTAGCTTATCTCTGGGTTTTGTTTGTCTCTCTAAAAAATTCATCGTCTGGCGTTATAAGTTATAATGAAATTCAGGCTTATATGTCGATATATGGAAACTTATCTACCTTTGAAGTTGATATTATTCGACACTTAGATACCTTGCACTTTAGAGAGACAAATAAAAATGGCTGACGTAGCGCAACTTGGAATCAAAATTACTACCTATGGAGTAATGGAATCAGCTAATGAGCTAGATAATTTAAGCAACAAAGCTCAGAATGCCGAAAACAAAACAAAAGGCTTATCTAAATCTGTAAGAAGTAATGTCTCCCCTATGAAAAACATGAGGGCGCAGGCGCAGCAAGTTTCTTATCAATTGCAAGATATTGCAGTTCAAGCCCAAATGGGAACCAGTGCATTTACGATTCTTGGACAACAGGGGCCGCAATTAGCGTCAGTATTTGGCCCGTCAGGTGCTGTGGTTGGTGCTGTAATTGCATTTTCAGCCATACTTGGCGGCCTTTTATACGAAAGCCTTGGTAAAGCATCTAGTGAAATAGATAAGATGTCAAAAGACGCTGATTCTTTAGCTGATACATACCATAAACTAACTGAAGCTCAAAAAGCATATTTAGCAATTTCTATGTATGAGGAAATGGCTAAGAATGAAAAAACTATTATATCTACCGAAAAGGCAATAAAGAAATTAAATACAACTTTAGCTGCTCAAGGTGCTTTTTTGGGAACGGAAAGCACTCGAAGATTAAACGAGGAGCTTTTAGAATTAGCGGCAGTTTCGGATGAGGCTAAGATAAGTTTAAAGAAGTACCAAGACATTTTAAAGGGAGTTACTCCAGACACGATTGCAGCGGCTAAAGCCGAAAATGATTACATTGAAAAGTTAAGTGATGAATATATTCAATTGACTTTAAATGGCGATGCTTTGCTTACATATCAAGCTATTAAAAACGGAGTGACAGAAGGCAATTTAGCTGGCGCTATTGCACTCCAAAAAGAAATAGATGCACTTAAAGCGAATGCTATAGCTAAAAAAGAAGCAGCAAAACTTGATGAAAAATTAAGTGCTTTGAAAACTGAAACTGCTGAAAAACTTGAAAGCGATTTAGATGCATTCTTTAATAAGGAATTGGAACGAAAAGCAGAGAAGCTAAGATCGGATAAAGAGCAGGCGCAAAGTGAGCTATTGATTATTGAAAGATCAGTAATGTCACAAAATCAATTAATTGACTCTTATGAAGCAGAAGCATTAGCTCGCTTACAAGAGCAAAGAGGTGAAGGATTAATTTCCTTGCAAGAATATGAAACAGCTAAAACGCAAATTGTTCTTAACGCAGCAAATGAAAGAAATGAATTGCTCATGGAGAACGAAGAAGGATTAACAAAATTCTTTGCTGAACAAAATAATGAAAAGTTGCAGAAAGAAAAAGATTTGGCAACTGCAAAAAATTCTTTGAACCAGACAATATTAACGCAAGCATCAAGCCTTTCTAGCAATATGGCGCAAATGGCAGCAGATGCTTACGGAAAAGAATCTGCGGCCTATAAAGCGGCATTCTTGGTTCAGCAGGGCGTTGCCATTGCAAGTGCTATTATGAACACGCAAGTTGCTGCTGCTGCTGCAATAGCTCCGCCTCCAATTGGTCTTGGCCCAATTGCCGGTGTACCTTATGCCGGTATGATTCAAGCTATGGGTGCAGTTAATGTTGGTATTATTGCTGGGCAAACTATTGCAGGCATGGGTAGAGCATTGGGCGGTCAGGTTAGGGGCGGTGAGTCTTATCTTGTTGGTGAGCGCGGCCCAGAGCTATTAACTATGGGAACTTCTGGTAGAATAGCGACTAATGAGAACCTAAAGAAAGCAGTTGGATCGCAAGGTGAGACAGTACAGCAGAATGTAAGTGTAAACTTCAGTATTCAAGCTAACGACACCGCCGGGTTTGACAGGCTGCTTAATTCTCGCAGAGGTCAGATTATCTCTATGATTAACCAAGCGGTCAATGATCGCGGAAGAGCATCTTTAGCATGAGTGGAACATACCCGGCATCACCCATATTTAAATCTGTAGGGTTTAAGAGTCAGCACTACAATCTTTCTAGCGAAAGTCTATCTGGCCGAACTCAAGTTAGGAATATTGGCGGTCAACGGTTTGAGTTTTCAGCAGATTACTCAAGATTAAGCCGCTCTGAATTTGCTCCAGTACTCGCTTTTATTATGTCTCAGCGGGGTATGGCTGAAACATTCTCTATTGTCTTGCCAGAAATAAGCGCAAAAAGTGGCACGGCTTCTGGCGCAGTATTAACAAATGGCACGGCTTCAATAGGCGCTACATCTGTAGTAATTGACGGTTTAAGTGGTACTTTAAAAGCAGGCGATATGGTTAAATTTGATAATCACTCCAAGGTTTACATGATTACCGCTGACCTTACTGGCCCCGGTACATTATCTATTCAGCCAGCATTAAGGGTAGCACTTACAAACAATCTTGGCGTTACTTATGATAATGTGCCATTTCTAGTTCGTTTAGATAACGATGTGCAGGAATATTCTTTAAGTTCATCTTCTCTGTTAGACTATGAGGTAGATTTCATAGAGGCAGTTTAATGACCAGATTAATCGACTCAGCAACCATTGCAGAACTTGCAAAGGATGACTTTAACCTTGCCACCCTAATTCGCTTTGACTTCAGCTCCGTATTATATCTTACAGATTGGGATAGAGACATCTCCGCATTGTCGGCTACTTGGAATAGCAGCCCCCATTTCTTGGGCGTTGGAGATGTAAAAGAAACATCTGATTTGCGCGTCAATACTGTAGATATAACATTATCTGGCGTTGAGCAATCTTATGTCAGCTTGTTTCTTTCCCAGAACTACATAGACGTTCCTGCCAGAATTTACCGGGCAGTACTAGACGACAATGATGTTGTTATCGGAAGTCCTATACTTGTTTTCAATGGAGTGATAACTAACTACGACATTCAAGATTCTAAGTCAGAAAGTACAGTAACAGTGCAAATTGCATCTCACTGGAAAGACTTTGAAAAAGAGAATGGCCGAAAAACAAACGACAACTCCCAAAAGATTTATTTTCCTAATGATGAAGGATTTGAATTTGCGGCTAAAACTATCAAAGATTTGAAGTGGGGACGTAAATAATGGCATTGTTAGCAGCAATAGTTATTGCCACTGTAGGTGTTTCGTATGTAATGACGAAGAAAGCTATGAAAGCCGCTAAAGCAGCAGCGGATGCAATGGCTGGCGTTCTAGTCAACAAAGAATCTAACATTGAGCCTATTCCGGTTATTTATGGGGATCGCAGGGTTGGCGGCGTTCGAGTATTTGTATCGACTAAAGATTTCCCTGGTGGAGACAAAAACGAATTTTTATACATAGCTTTGGTAATGGCTGAGGGTGAAGTTGAGTCTATTAGTAATATTTACATTGATGACGTTCCAATTAGTGATCCAAAATATTCTGGACTATACGACATTAATGTTCACCTTGGCGCGGATGATCAATCTTACGACCCGGTGTTAACAGAAGCTAATGCTGGATGGACTAGCAATCATAGGCTGCAAGGCGTAGCTTATCTTGCTATTAAACTTAAATGGGACTCTGATGTATTTCAGGGAGTTCCAGACATTACCGCAGTTGTAAGGGGTCGCAAAGTTTATGACCCTAGAACCGGAAATACAGCTTACAGCAATAATCCAGCGTTATGCATTCGAGATTACTTAACAAATAACCGTTATGGTAAAGGATTGCCTTTATCAGCGATTGATGATGTCGCCTTTTCTGCCGCAGCAAATGATTGTGATGCTTCTGTAGTATTGTATGACGGAGGATCAGCAGGAAACTTATTTCAAACTAACGCAGTTTTACAAACTAATGAAAGTATTTTTGATAACTTAGAAAAAATGCTGATGGGTTGCAGAGGATTTCTTCCTTACAATCAAGGCAAGTACAGTCTTATTATTGATAAAGCCAGATCAAGCGTTTACGAATTTGATACAGATACCATTATTGGCGGGCTACAAATTAAGGGTGAGTCTAAAGAAAGTAAGTTTAACCGAGTTGTAGTTAAGTTTGCTAACCCAGAAGTAGATTATCAGCCTGACCAAGCTGTTTGGCCGGAAGCAGGATCGGATGAAGAAAGCCAATTTCTAAGTGAAGATAACGGCACATTGTTAGTTAGTGAAATAGAGTTGGAAACTGTTGCTAACTATTATATTGCCAGAGACTTAGCGCGCGTAATATTAAAGCGGTCACGAAACGCTATTAGATGCTCATTTAGAACTACCAGTGAAGCATTACAGTTATCTGTTGCTGATGTTGTCAGTGTTACTCACTCTACTCCAGGCTGGGTTGCAAAGCCATTCCAGATTGAATCTATCTCTATGAATTATGACGGAACTTGCTCGGTTTCGTTGTTAGAGTACGACTCGACAATTTACACTTATGACTTGGCAGCAGAGCAGAAAGTATATCCAGATACTAATTTGCCAAATCCATTTGCTGTGGCCCCACCAACCAATTTAACGGCAACTTCAACTACAGTTATAGCCGATGACGGAACTTTGCTCCCATCGTTAAGACTTAATTGGACTGCCAGTGCTGATTCTTTTGTAAGTAGATATGAGGTGCAATATCAACGCGGATCTGCAATTGTAGATTACGGGAGTATTGCATCAGAATATGAGGTTAGTGAAAACTACGGTTTGATTGTCGATGCTGCTTCGGTGCTGCTTGATTACGGATCAATTGATTCACCTACTGAAACAGATGAGCCTGATTACAATTCGGCATTTGTTTCTACAACGCAATACATAATAAAAAGCATAACTCCAAGTTCTAATTACAATATCCGAATTAGAGCAATAAATGATCTTGGCGTTAGAAGTAATTTTATTACTATTTCAGGTCTTGCGGAAGGCGATATTGATCCTCCTGCTATTCCAGAATCAGTTGTTGCTACTGGCAGCTTGCGCGAAATAACATTGAGTTGGGTTCGTCCTACTGACCCTGATTATAGTCATGTTCAAGTATGGGAAAACAGTGTAAACAATGTTGAAACAGCAACACAAGTAGCAGTTGCCGGTGGCGATTATTTTAGCCGAACTGGTCTTGGATACAACGTCTTAAAATACTACTGGCTGAAGTCCGTTGATTACAGCGGCAATGTATCCGACTTCTCAACCGTTGCATCTGCTACAACATTATTTGTTGATTCTGATTCATTTAGTGAAGAAGTAAACAACCTGTTTAGTGAGGCTGGCGCTTATGGAATTGAGCCTGTATCGTCTTTGCCTGCTGTTGGGGACTTTAACGGACAAATTAAATACGACACCACCAACAATAAGCTGTGGAGATGGGACGCTGGCACATCCTCTTGGACTGATGACATTTTCTCTATTGAAGCAGGAACTGTAGACGCTGTTTCATTTGCTGAAGGCATTGAGCCGATTGCCGTAGTTACTGTATTGCCCAATCCCTCTGGATATACTGGCCCGCAAGTATTATTTTTAACTACTGACAACAAGTTATACCGTTACACAGGAACTTCTTTTGTCACCTCTATTCCTGCTGCGGATGTGTCTGGCGCTTTGGCTGCTGCCAACTTCCCAAGTAACTTGCGCCCGATTGAGATCGTTACAGTATTACCAACAACAGGTAACTTCCAAGGTCGCCAGGTATTCTTAACGACAGACAATAAAACGTACAGATATACCGGGACTGCATTTATTGCCACAGTTTCCACAGTTGACTTGCAAGGAACAATTGCAAACACGCAGATTGCTGCTGGTGCTGTAACTAACGCTAAGATAGCCGTAGATGCCATTCAGGGCGCTGTTATCGCAGCAGGCGCTATAACTGCATCAAAGATATTAGATGGCGCTATAAGCGAATTAAAGCTGGCTGATGACGCTGTAACGAATGCAAAGATTGCCGTAAATGCCATTACATCTGATGTGATTGCGGCAGGTGCTATTACTTCTGAGAAGATTACGGCAAATGCTGTCACTTCATTGAAACTTGCTGATGATGCGGTAACGAATGCAAAACTGGCTGTTGATGCAGTTAGTGGCGATGTAATAGCAGCAGGAGCCATAACTAGTGAAAAATTATTGGACGGCGCTGTTAATGATTTGAAACTTGCCTCAAATGCAGTGACTACCGCAAAGATCGCCTTAAACGCCGTTACTGCTGACGTTATTGCTGCTGGAGCCATTACGGAAACAAAGATTGCAAGCGATGCAGTTACTAACGCAAAGATTGCGATTGACGCTATCCAAGGTGATGTCATAGCTGCTGGCGCTATAACGGCAACGAAAATTGGTGCTAATGCTGTCACTACCGCAAAGATTGCGCTGGATGCTGTAACAGCAGAAGTTATTGCGGCTGGGGCTATAACTACTACCAAGATAGCAAGTGATGCTATTACGACAGCTAAAATAGCAGCCAATGCTATAACAGCTTCTGAAATTGCTGCAAATGCAATTACCAGCGATAAGATAATAGCTAACGCAATCACTACAACTAAGATTTCAGCGGGAGCAGTTACGGCTGATGAAATAGCAGCTAATTCTATTACTACCGTTAAAATAGCAGCAGATGCAATTACCGCTAATGAAATAGCAGCTAATGCCGTTACTGCTGACGCTATTGCAGCAAACACTATTACCGCTGCCGAAATTGCCGCTGGTGCTATAACTGCTGACGAAATAGCAGCGAATGCCATCACATCTGAAAAGATTTCAGCAAGTGCAATTACAGCGGGCAAGATAGCAGCCGATGCTGTCACAGCAAGTACCATTGCCGCTGATGCTATTACGGCCGACAAGATTGCAGCAGGTGCTGTAGTTGCCGAGTCACTAGCTGCTGGTTCTGTAACTACCGCTAAAATTGCAGCCGGTGCTATTACAGCAGATGAGATTGCCGCAGCAGCAATTACCACTGGGAAAATAGCGGCTGGTGCTGTAACTGCTGATGAAATCGCTGCAAACTCTATTACTTCAGACAACATAGCTGCTGACACTATTACCGCTGCCAACATTGCCGCTGGAGCAATCACCGCTTCAGAATTAGCTGCTGGATCAGTAACTACAGCAAAACTTGATGCGGCTGCTATAACATCTGAGAAGATAGCTGCCGGAGCGATCACATCAGACACTATTGCAGCCAACGCAATTACATCAGCTAAAATACAAGCCGGTGCAGTTGTTGCTGAAAGTATTGCTGCTAACGCGATTACTACGGTAAAGATCGCTGCTGGGGCTGTTACTGCTGATGAAATCGCTGCTGCTGCTATAACCGCTGGCAAGATAGCTGCTGATGCCGTCACTGCTACAGAGATTGCAGCGGGCGCTATTACGACTGCAAAGCTGGCTGCTGGGGCTGTCACTGCTAACACCATTGATTCTAATGCGATTACTTCTGTAAAGATCGCCGCTGATGCAATAACGGCAAACAAGATAGCGACAGGCGCTGTTACTGCTGACTCTATATCTGCTGGTTCAATCACGACCGCTGCTATTGCTGCTGATGCTATAACTTCAGATTTAATTGCTGCTAACGCGATTACAAGCGTTAAAATTGATACTGACGCTATCACTGCTGGCAAGATACAAGCTGGCGCGGTAGGAGCTGATGCTATTGCGGCTAACGCTATTACTTCAGAAAAGATATTTGCCGAGGCCATCACTACAGACAAAATAGCAGCAAACTCTATTACAGGAGGTTTGATTGCTGCTGCTGGTGTTATTACTAATACCGCTCAGATCAATGACGGCTTAATCACTAATGCTAAGATAGGCAACCTTGCTGTAACTTCAGCAAAGATTGCTAACCTATCTGTTAATACATTGCAGATCGCAGGAAACGCAGTAAATATTATTAGAGCGTCAAGCAGTGCTAGTGACATAACTTTAAATACGGGAGTTTGGACTGACCTAAATACAATTGCATTTGTTCCTGCTAATGTTGACGGTATTGCTCAACCCGTAAGTTTAAAAGGCTATTTAACGTGGACTGCCGGTGAAGGTGGCGATACGTCTTATGGAGAAATTTTTGTTAGAATTATTGAAGGGGCAACAACATTAACGTCACTTGAAGCAGGTTCATATATTTTGCAAGTCGGGGGTTATCCAAACTTTTACTTTAACGATATTGGAACTCCAAAAGGCAGCGTTTCCCCCATTGCTTTAGACTCAAGAACAAGTTTGGCAACAAGAATTTATAAATTACAAGCCTTGTATGTAAAAATAGGAGCGGGTTCTTCTACTACTTGGACTGTTCCTGCTGGAGCAATTTTTGAATCCGTAGAGGTTAAGCGATGAAGTATATTATTTATAACTCTAATGGCAATATTCTTAATCAAGTCATGTGCCAAGAAAAAGAGATTGAAAACTATATTTCTGATGAATTGATGTACATGGAATATGAAGATTCTCCAATTAATAAAATAGTTATAAATGGCGAAGTGGTTGATAACAGCGCAGACATTGAAGCTACTAACTCCAATGCACAAAAGGAAATAACTGTCTCACAATATCGAAATGTTCTTCTTTATGGTTGCGACTGGACTCAATTACCTGATTCGCCTTTGTCAGACAGTAAGAAAAAAGAATGGGCAACATACAGACAAGAGCTAAGGGATATAACAGAAACCTATCCTGACACAACATCAATAGATGATATAATTTGGCCAAATAAGCCGGAGTAATGAAATGACTACAGCAATACAAAGACGCAGAGGCACAACTACCGAACATTCATCCTTTACAGGTTTGGAAGGTGAGATTTCGGTAAACACTACAAAAGATACTTTGGTAGTCCATGATGGTTCGACTGTTGGCGGCTTTGAGCTTGCAAGAGCAGATGGCTCTAACTTTGTGGCAACTAGCGTAGATATTAACGGCGGTTCTATTGACGGCACGGCTATCGGATCATCGTCTGCCTCTACTGGCGCGTTTACTACGCTGACTGCCACTGGCGAAATCACAGCCAGCGGCGGCATAGCATTGGGCGACAATGACAAGGCTACGTTTGGTGCTGGTGATGACCTACAGATTTATCATGACGGTAGCCACAGCTATGTCAAAGACGTTGGGACTGGGTATTTATATGTAGGCGGTTCTGCATACGCCCTTATTCAAGGGGGTTCTTATAATTGTTTTGCGGCTGCTAATACGGGCGAAGCTACCATTTACTATCAAGGAAACCCAAAACTAGCCACCACCTCCACAGGCATAGACGTTACTGGTAGTGTGGTCAGCGACGGTTTAACTTCTAGCGGCAACTTACAAATTCAAAAAGACACACCAGCTATTGAATTAGAAAGCACAGATGGAAGCTCGAATAGCTTTAAAATAATTCCATCACTATCCAATACAGCGCATTTTGGCACGTTCTTTAAAACAAACGATGTTAACGCATTAAAAATAAGCAACAACGGAGACATCAGCTTCTACGAAGACACAGGCACAACTGCAAAGCTAACGTGGTCAGCTGCTGGCGAAGACTTAAACTTTGCTGATAACGTCAAGGCTACGTTTGGTGCTAGTGATGACCTACAGATTTATCACTCAGGCACACACAGCTTTATATCCGATGTAGGGACAGGTAATCTTTATCTCTCAGCGGCAGACTCATTTATTGTCCGTACCGAAGGTGTTGCTACATCAGCCACATTCACTCCTACTGCTGGCGTTGCTTTGAACTACAACAACGCAGCCAAACTAGCCACCACAGCCACAGGCATAGACGTTACTGGCACAGCCACGATGGATGGGCTTGTTGTTGAGGGGAACATATCAAGCACACAGGGCGGTACAGCAGCCTTACCTAAATTCACACTAAGCGGCAGCACAACAACAGGTCTATATACGCCAGCTCCCAACTCTTTAGCTGTTACTACAGCGGGTGTCAGACGAGCCACATTTAAAGATAATGGGGATATTGAGGCGTACGAAGACACAGGCACAACGGCTAAGTTGTTCTGGGATGCGTCTGCGGAGTCTTTGGGTATTGGTACTAGTTCGCTTGACCCAAATGCAACAGTTCACGCGCAGCGTTCAGACAACACTTACTTTTGGGCAAAAAGCACAGCGGTAGACTCAACTTCTGGCTATGCTCTTGTCAACGATGCTAGAACTTGGATTATACGCAACGAGGGCGGGGAGGCAGATAAGTTTCAAATTAGAGATGCAACTGCTGACGCACAGCGTTTAGTCATAGACTCCAGCGGTAACGTGGGTATTGGTACTAGTTCGCCTAGTGTTACATACGGAACAAACTTGCATGTACATTCTACAGCTACAAGTTCAGCTATTAAATTGACCAATAGTAGTACAGGTACAGGTGGTTCAGACGGTTTTGAGTTATTTGGTTCAGGCGTGAATACCTATCTTCTCAACAGAGAAGCTGGCTTTATGTACTTTGGCACTTCTAACACAGAACGTATGCGCATAGACTCCAGCGGTAACTTGCTTCTAAACACCCTTAACAGCCCCACAACAACTAAAGCGATTATAAGCTCAGACTACAGTGCAGCAGGT
>Ga0208643_1000633_pt1 | contig 22419 bp, 42 predicted proteins | sample VirMetDEL_Nov_12_FD_184516 | JGI IMG/M metagenome (GOLD analysis project Ga0208643, IMG submission 184516) | Aqueous microbial communities from the Delaware River and Bay under freshwater to marine salinity gradient to study organic matter... | ecosystem: Environmental > Aquatic > Marine >... | reverse complement strand
AAAACGCTGAAGGTGCTGCTCGAGCAATGGCAGAAATAAAGCTAGATAATTTAGCAGGAGATATGACTAAACTAGGTTCTGCTTGGGAAGGATTTCTTCTAGGAATTGAGGATGGAGAAGGACCAATAAATAAACTGCAAAGATATTTAGTTCAAGGATTAACTGAGGGAGTTACTTTTTTAGGTAAAGCGCTTGATTTAACTGTTTTTGGTTTTAAAGATTTTTTTGAGTCAATACGAATTGGTTTATCAATGACCAATGATATTGTCTCGGGTAGCTTTGAATATTTTACAGGAATAATTAAAAAGTTTTCTAATGAAGCTATTTTATTAATTTCTAAAATTCCTTATATAGGCAAAGCAATAGATGCGGAAAAAATAAAGGCTAATTTATTAATAGCAGAAGCACAGTTAGAGGCTAGTCAAAAAAGGATTCAAGAGGGAGTTGATAAGTCGGGAGAACTTACCGCAAGAAAGAATACTTTTTGGGTAAGATACAGACTATCTCAAGAGGATAAGGAAGTAAGACTTGCCGAACAAGCTGCTAAAAAATATGAAGAAGAAAAAACCTTAGTTGATCAAGAAGCAAGGGATGCGGAAATAGCAAGATTAAAAAAGGAAAGAGAAAAAGCAGAAGCGGATCGTTTAAAGTTATTAGCTAAATTAACTAAAAAAGAAGAAGACTTAAGAGCAGATTCTGCTATGAAAAAGTTGGAACTTGAAAAGCAAAGAGCCTATGCAGAAATTGAAGCACTAAAAATAACTGAAGAACAAAAAATTGCTTTAAGATTAGCTTATGATGAATCTTATAATTTACAAAAAGGATTAATTGATGCTCAATTAGACGCTGATAAAAAAGCTAGGGATGAGGAAACTCATGCTGCGAATGTAGCTATTTTCCGAGAACAAGAAGCAATGAACCAAAGATCATTAGACGGAATTGTAGCAATAGCAGGAGCAGAAAGTAGATTAGGAAAAGCAGCCTTAATAGCGAAACAAGCAATGGCAGCAAAGGAACTTTTAATAGACATGGGAGTTCTACAAAGCAAAGCCACAAAGGCATCTTTAGAAGCAGGATTAGATGCAGCAGTAGCAGGACAATCGATTGGAACAGGATTTGCAAGAACGTTAGGATTAGGATTGCCTCAAGCATTGCCCTTTTTAGTTTCTTACGGTATTACCGCAGCAGGTATTATATCAAGTGTAATTAAAGCAGTTAAAGGAACAAAAAAGGTAGCAACACAGATAGGCGGTAATGATTCACCAATGCCATCAATAACAACTCCAACGGCAACAGTAGGATCAGAACCACAAGCACCACAATTCAACGTAGTAGGTACAAGTGGAACAAGTCAAATCGCTGATTTAATGGGATCACAACCACCTATAAAGGCTTATGTGGTTTCAAGTGATGTTACAACCTCACAAAGTTTAGATCGTAACATAATCGAATCAGCTACTATATAAAAGCAAAATAAAAAAAAATAAACGTTACATAAATATGAAGATAGTAGAATTAGTTTTAGATGAAAATGAGGAAAGCGGAATAGAAGCGATTTCTATTGTTGAATCACCTGCCATAGAATCTGATTTTGTCGCTTTAAAGTCTGATGAAATTAAACTAGCAGAAGTAGACAAAGAAAAGAAAATTCTAATGGGCGCTTTATTAATCCCAAATAAGCCGATATACAGAAAAACAGAAGGAGATGAGTATTATATATATTTCTCAAAAGATACTGTCTTAAAAGCCTCGCAAAGATACTTAACGAACGGATACCAAAACAATTCAACCCTAGAACATTCTAGTAACCTACAAGGATTGACTTTAGTTGAAAGTTGGATAGTTGAAGATGAGGTTCAAGATAAATCAAGAAAGTATAATATGAGTGTTCCTGTTGGAACTTGGATGGGTACGGTTAAAGTAAACAACGAAGAAGTATGGAACGATTATGTGAAAACGGGAAAGGTAAAGGGATTTAGTATTGAAGGGTTCTTTGCAGATAAGATAGAAGCATCAAAATTAAGTCTAGAAGATATTGATGAAGAAGAAGTAAAAGAAATGCTTTCAATGATTAGAGGCATTGTAAAGGATGGTAAGATAGAAATGGAATCCTATTCAGATTATCCCGACTCAGTTAAGAACAACGCTAAAAGAGGAATTGAATTAAATAAGAAAGTTAACAATAAATGCGCAACAGATGTAGGTAAAATAAGAGCGCAACAACTATCAAAAGGAAAGCCTATTTCAGTAAGTACAATAAAAAGAATGTACTCTTATTTAAGTAGAGCAGAGGAGTATTATAATCCATCGGACACAAAAGCCTGTGGAACTATCTCATATCTTTTATGGGGAGGTAAATCTGCTAAGACTTGGGCATTAAGTAAATTGAAACAATTAAAAGAAATATAATGCAAGGCATTAAAAGAAATAATTACATCCCTAATCCTACTTCCCCAAGAGGAGGTAGAAGAGCGTGTTTGTGTCAAAATAATACCTATTCAATAGAATGTTGTGATGGTGATAATTGGGCTCAAGGCATTGGTGTTATTACAGGTGTAGAAGGTAATTTTTTAGCAAAAGAAGATGATGATTTGATTCTTCAAGAGGATAACAATAAAATTATAGTATAATGGCAAATTCAAAAATATCCGCTTTACCAATAGCAACTGCATTGCAAGGTGATGAATCTTTTGCATTGGTTCAAAGTGGTACAACTAAAAGAACTACGTTAAGTGATATAGACAATTATGTTATTGCAACACACATAACAGTTGCAGATGGTACTACTGTAAATTTATCAGATAGCACTTATACTAGTTCTACTTTAATAAAGTTCACATTTACTGCAACGGGAGGAGTAGAGAATGCAACGGTTAATTTGCCCGATGTAAACGGAACAAACACAAATAGATTAATAAGGTTTATATCTGATTCAACATTTACATCCAATACAAGAGTAAATTTAACTACCACAAATGGAGCAACCATAGATGGTTCAGCATCTCCTTATACAATCAACAAAGAATACGAAGGTGTTCAGTTGTGGAGTGATGGAACAGAGTGGTTCATAGTTCAAAAGAAAGCATGAAAATGCAAAATAAATTTTAATAAACGTTATATCAATATGAAATCAAATGAAGTTTTAAACCAAATCAAAACGGTTTTAGGAATTGAAGTTGATCTTGAAAAGAAAGAGATTAAACTAGAAAGCCTAAAATTAGAAAATGGAACTGTTGTAGAAGCAGAATCATTTGAAGAAGGTAATGATATTTTTATCGTAACCGAAGATGAAAAGGTAGCACTTCCCGTTGGTGAATATATGCTTGAAGATTCAAGACTTTTAGTTGTTGAAGAAGAAGGTAAAATTGCTGATGTTAGAGAAGTGAGTGATGAAGTTCCACAAGAAGAAACAGAAGATTTAGTTGAAGAAGATTTAGCTGAAGAAGCGGATGTTGCTGATTGGCAAGGAATGGAAGTAAGAATTAAAAATCTTGAGGATGCTATTGCGGATTTAAAAGCCGATAAAATGGAAGCTAGTAAGGTAGAAGAGGAAGTTAAAGAAAAACTTTCTGCTGAACCGGCAACCAAGCCTATCAAGCACAATCCCGAAGGCGAATCAAGAAAACAAATAAAAATGCACATTTCTCCGAATAGGGTAATGAGTACTAAGGATAGAATTTTTCAAAAAATATCAAATATAAAATAAAATGGCTGTAAACATAACCAGTACCTACGCAGGAGAATTTGCAGGAGAATATATCTCTGCTGCCCTTTTGAGTGGAAACACCATCGCAAACGGTGGTATCGAAGTAAAACCAAATATCAAATACAAAGAAGTTATCAAGAAGGTAGCAACTAGTGGTTTGGTAGTAGATGCAACTTGTGATTTCACAAGTGCAGGATCAGTTACATTAACTGAAAGAATTATTCAACCCGAATATTTCCAAGTAAATCAAGAAATGTGTCTCACACCTTTCCAATCTGATTGGGAGGCTGCTCAAATGGGATATTCTGCTTTTGATCAACTCCCCCCCAAGTTCTCCGATTTTATTATAGGGCAATTTGCGTCTGAGGTAGCTGCTAAAACAGAATCTAATATTTGGAGTGGAGTGACAGGAAACGCAGGTGAGTTTGACGGCTTTACAACTCTTATGACGGCTGACGCTGATGTAATTGATGTAGCTGCAGGTGCAGTTGTTGTTGGAAATGTAGTTGCTGAAATGCAGAAAATAGTTGATGCTATTCCTGCTACTTTGTTCGGTAAGGAAGATTTACACATCTATGTATCACAAAACATTGCCAAGGCTTATGTTGGTGCAATGGGTGCATTAGGAAGTGGTATTGACAACAGAGGAGCATTGTGGTATCAGAATGGCGCACCTTTATCTTTCGGTGGTATTCCTTTATTTGTTGCTAATGGATTAGCAAATAACACTGCGGTAGCTGCTGAGAAGTCTAATCTATATTTCGGAACTTCTCTACTTAGCGACCAAAACGAGGTTCGCCTCCTAGACATGAGGGATTTAAATGGCAGCCAAAATGTGAGACTTATCATGCGCTTTGCAGCAGCCGTACAGTACGGAATTGGTTCTGACATCGTTCTATACTCTTAATTAATTTTAACCATAAAGAAGGGTAGGTGGTAAAAGTCTATCTACCCTTTTTTATTTAAACAAAAAAAAACATGGCTTGTAACGTAACATCGGGAAGAGTACTTCCCTGTAAAAGTGCCTTCGGAGGAATTAAATCAGTATTTTTTGCTGAGTTCCCTGTTGAGGCAACAATCGAAGGAACAGACCCTGCTACCTTAAACGAGGTAACTGCATTTACTGATTCCCCTGTTTGGTATGAGTATGAGGTAAAAGGTAATTCTAGCTTAGAAACTACAATTACTAGTTCTAGAGAAAATGGAACTACTTTCTACACTCAAACGCTAAACCTTACTTTAACATTCTTAGATAACTTAACTAAAAATCAAGTTCAATTAATCGCAGCAGGAAGACCTGTGATAGTTGTTCAAGATTACTACGGACATTTGTTCTTGTGTGGTTATGAAAACGGAATGGAATTAACAGGTGGAACTATTGTAACAGGAGCAGCCGCAGGTGATCTCTCGGGATTCACTATGGTGCTAGAAGGAATGGAAGAAACCGCACCGTACTTTGTACAGTCGGGAGCAGGAGTAACGGCAGCAGCCTCTCCTATCAATCCTACCCCTTAATTTTTACTAATTTATTTTAAAAGCATCTCTTTATAGGGGGTGCTTTTTTTTTGTCTAATTTACTTTTTACCTCTAATTAATTTATAAATGAACGAACTGTACTCTCAAATTAAAACTCTAGAAAATCAATTAACGGGCAATATGTTTTCAGACATGGAAATAAAGGATAAAATACATAATATTAAAATGAAAATAAACGGTGCTAAACCTTCTAATTCAGAAATTGATTGTGTTGGGTGTGGATCATAAAACAAAATAGATAAAAAAATACGTTACTTAAATATGGTTATAGCAACAACATCCGCAACGGCACAAACATTCTATGTAATACCTAGAGATTATACGTTAACAACTTTTACTATGACTATAAGAGATGATTCAACAAACGTTAGTGTTAATTATACAATTACGGGTGCAAGTGTATCGGGGAACTATGTTACTTTTCAGAATACCTTTTCGCCTGTTTTGGTTTCTAATCACTTTTATGATTTCAAATTAGTATCGGGAACAGATGTAATTTTTAAGGATAGAATTTTCTGTACAGATCAAACTATTAATCAAGTTGCTAACGATTACTACAAATTAAACGAGGGACAATTTACAAGTGATGATTCCTTTAACAATGAATATATCGTAATATGAAAAGAAATAAAAGTCTGCCTGTTGGGGTGACAAAACAACCAAATATAGGAGTTGTTAATTTAAGCACTTATACATCCCCCGAAATAATAGAAGTAAAGAATAAAAGTTGGGTTGAATACGGACAAGATAATAATTATTTTCAATTCTTAATTGATAGATATAACGGTAGTCCCACAAACAACGCAGCCGTAAACGGCATAAGTCAATCTATTTATGGCAAAGGATTAAACGCAACAGATGCCAATAAAAAACCCGATCAATATGCCCAAATGATTTCAATGTTTGGAAAAGATTGTGTTAGAAAATTATCCTATGATTTAAAATTAATGGGACAATGTGCTGCTCAAATAATCTACTCAAAAGACAGAAAGAAGATTGTCAAAGTAGAACACTTTCCAATTGAAACTTTAAGGGCAGAAAAGGCAAATGAAGAAGGTGATGTACCTGCTTATTACTATTTTAAGGATTGGACAAACATAAAACCAAGTGACACACCTTTAAGAATACCTGCATTTGGGATGTCAAAAGAAAATATTGAGATTTTATATATTAAACCATATCGTGCAGGGTTTTATTATTATAGTCCTGTCGATTATCAAGGGGGTTTGCAATATTGTGAGATTGAAGAAGAGATTTCGAATTTTCATTACAATAATATAAGAAATTCATTTTCTCCAAATATGCTCATTAATATGAATAATGGGATTCCGAACCAAGAAGAAAGGCAGTTATTGGAAACTAAAATTGCATCTAAGTTTTCGGGAACATCAAACGCAGGTAAATTTATATTAAGTTTTAATAATGATAAAGAATCTGCTGCTGATGTAACACCTATACAATTAAGTGATGCACATAATGTTTATTCTTTTCTTTCAACAGAAGCAACTCAAAAGATAATGGTTGCTCATCGGATTGTTTCCCCTATGTTATTAGGAATAAAAGATAACTCGGGTTTAGGAAATAACGCTGAAGAAATTAAGACTGCAAGTTTATTAATGGACAACACAGTAATCCGTCCGTTTCAAGAACTTTTAATTGATTCATTTGATCAAATACTAGCATACAATGATATTTCTTTAAATCTATACTTTACAACTTTGCAACCTTTAGAATTTACAGAGGTTGACAAAGATTTACAAAACAAAGAAGAAATAGAAGAAGAGACGGGAATTGAAATGAGTTCCCAAATAGACGGCAAAACTGCATACGATACAATCGAAGAAGCAGAAGCTGAAGCTAAAAAGATAGGATGCGAAGGTTATCACGAACACGAAGTTGATGGGGTTACTTATTATATGCCTTGTGAAAGTCACGATGAAGCCTTAGATGAATTTCTTTCTTTAGGGGAAGATGAAGATGAACTTTTAGATAAGTATGATTTAATAGATGTTTCAGAAGTTGATTATGATAACGATGATGATTTAGATCAACAAGTAACTGAGTTAAATGAACCATCTTTACTTAAAAAAATAACAAATTTAGTAAGCACAGGAAGAGCATATCCTTGGGCAAAAGATTCAGAGCAAGATGGAGGAACTAAACAAGATGAAGACTTAACTTTTTTAGTTCGTTACCAATACGCTCCTTTAAAAGTTCAAGGTGACTCTAGAAAGTTTTGTGATAAAATGGTTGCTACTAAAAAAATATACAGAAAAGAAGATATAATTGCTTTAACGAATAAGCCTGTTAATGCAGGGTTTGGAGTAAAGGGTGCAGCAACTTATTCTATTTGGTTATATAAAGGCGGTGCAAGGTGTCATCATAAGTGGTTTAGAAAGACATATATGCTCACAGAGGGCATTAAAAAGAGAACCGAAGTAACCACAAAGGAAGCAAGATCAAAAGGCTTTAGAGCGCCTGTAAATGAGCAACTAGTACCTGTTGCCCCTAACGATATGCAATACAAAGGATTCACAAAAGCCTATTGGGATAAAATGGGAGGTTTTAAAAAGAAAAAGAAAAAATAATGGCAACAGTTTTATTCATAAATCGCACCGATTTGATCAGAAATAGCATTCTCGATGGGAATGTGGATACTGACAAATTTATTCAGTTCATAAAAATCAGTCAGCAAATAAATATTCAGAATTATTTAGGAACAAAGTTGTACGATAAATTCACAACTATAATAGGAAACGGAGACATAGATACTGCACCCTATGCTGATTATAAATATTTACTTGGAGAATTTATTCAACCTGCTTTAATTTGGTTTGCCCAAGTAGATTACCTTCCCTTCGCTGCTTACCAAGTTAAAAACGGAGGGGTATTTAAACACACCTCAGAGAACGCTGAGACTGTTAACAAAACAGAAGTAGACTATCTAGTAGAAAAAGCAAGAACACACGCTGAGTGGTACGCTAGAAGGTTTATAGACTATATGTGTTTTAACGAGAATTTATTTCCCGAGTACACTTCGAATGTGAACGATGATATTTATCCAAGTTACGATGCAACTTTTAACGGATGGGTGCTTTGAGTTACAAACCGAAAAAAGAGAACATTAAAAAATTAAAACAGTTTTTATCAAAACTTAAAGACAATGGCAGTATTAACGAATAAATCAATTGCGTCTACCTATAAAAGTGTTCTGTCGATTGGTGCAACTACTGAAAGCGCATTAACCACAAGCATCCAACAATTAACTGATGGATTGGGGAATAGTTCTCCTTTGTCAATGAGTACAACTCAGATTCAGTTTAATAATGATGCTAATACTTTTTCGTTTCCTGCTGATAGAGGCACAAGCGGACAGATTTTAAAACTAGCAGATGCAAACGGAACTTTAAGTTGGGCAGATGATGATCTTTCAAACACATTAGATTTTTCGGGTGGTACAGGCACAGGCTCAGTTACTTTAGATAGTCAAACATTAGCCTTTACAGGTACGGCAAATCAAATAGAAACAAGCGCATCAAGCCAAGCAATTACTTTATCCTTTCCAACCGCAGGTGTTACTTTACCCGATGGATCAGTAGCGACTACACAAAGTCCTAGTAATAATTCTACAAAGGTTGCCACAACTGCCTATGTAGAAGCAGCCGTTGCAGCAGGGGGTGATGTAACCAAAATTGATCCAATTACTGCAAATCAAATAGCAGTTTGGAACGATTCAACAGATGAATTAAGAAGTGATGAAACTGTAACAATAGGAACAGATCATTCAATTACTTTATATCAGCCAAACACAAATTCTAATACAACTAATTATATTATTGGTGGCGGATCATCAATGACAACGGGGCAGCAAAATACGGGGTTTGGTAGTAGTGTTCTTACCTTAAATACAACGGGTGTTGGTAATGTGGCTATTGGATCAGATTCTTTGACAACTAATGTAAGTGGAAATAATAATGTTGCCATTGGACTTGAGACTTTAAAAAGAACTACTGCAAGTGATAATATTGCCATTGGTAGTAGAGTATTACAATCTGACACAACGGGTTATGAAAATACTGCAATAGGTGGCTTATCTCAATACAATATAACAACTGCTTATGGAAACACTTCTTTAGGATACAATAGTTTAATTTATAATTCAACGGGTATTCAAAATACTGCAATAGGGTTAAACTCATTAAAAGGGGTATCAACTTATTCTGCATCTAATAATACTGCTATTGGTTACAATTCGGGTTCTGCAATAACAACGGGTTCTTATAACGTAATAATTGGCTCTAATACGGGTAGTACAATAGCAACATCATCTAGCAACATTATCATTTCAGATGGTATTGGGAATATTAGGCAAAGTTTTGATTTTACGGGTGCTGCTACTTTTAGTGGTAATGTGGGTATTGGAATAGCGCCATCAGCAAATAGTTTACACATCTATAAATCTGATCCAATATTACTAATACAATCAAGTAATACAAGTGGAGATGCGGAATTACAATTTTTTCCAAGAGACGGAAGTAATGTTGCGCATCTACAATCAATAAAAGGAGAAGGAAGTAGTTTAGTGTTTTCAACGGGCGGAAATTCAGTCAATGATTATGTGCCTACTCCAAGACTCACCATCTCATCGAATGGATTAGTAACATTAGATTCAAGTATTGTTTTAGATGATAACGAAGGATTGTTTTGGGGTGCTACAAGTGGATCAAACGAATATATTGTTAATAATGGTTCAGATTTAATATTAGGTACGGGAGGTTCTCCAAAACTCACCATCACATCGGGGGGTAATGTGGGTATTGGAACTGATTCGCCTAGTGAACAATTAAATTTAATGGGCGCTAATGATTACACATCTAAAATAAGATTTAGTTATGGATCAAGTGGTACAAGTTATTACACAAACTTTGGATATAATTCAAATGGTAATAATGCTTATTTACAAATAGCAGATGGTGGAGCAGCATCTACAATAATGACTTGGAATTATGACGGTAATGTGGGTATTGGAACTGATTCGCCCGAAGAATTATTAGATGTTTATACTGAAGGAGCAGATCCAACCTCTATTTTACAAATTAGAGCAAATAGAACGGGTTATGGAAGTATTAGAACGAACTTAAAAACATACGCGGGGGGTTCAAGTGCTACTAATAAATTTACCATTAATTTTGAAGGAACAGATGCACTCACCATCTCATCGGGGGGTAATGCTGATTTTTCTGAATATGTAAGAGTAAAAGGTGATACTGCCGCACCTACAACGGGTGTAGGTGTTGAAATGGCTTATAATGCAACATCCCATCTACAAAGAGGACAAATAGGTGTTTATGATAGAGGTAATTCTGCTTATAAAGAACTTTATTTTTATGCAAATAATTACGTTTTTGATGTGGGAGGAACACCAAAACTCACCATCTCATCGGGGGGGCAAGTTTTTATGAACACCACCTCAAGTATAGGAACGGGAGTTTTATCAATAAAACTAGGTGGTACAAATAAAACACTTGGGATAAGATTTAGAGCAGACTCCGATGGAAACTATGCTACTGCTTATGAAAATTCTAGTGGCACTATTGTTGGTAAAATAATAATGAATGCATCATCTACTTCCTATGAAACTAACTCAGATTATAGATTAAAGGAAAACGTAACCCCCATTACAGACGCTTTATCTAGGCTTAACCAATTAAAGCCTATCCGATTTAATTTCATAGCAGATGCAGAAAAAACGGTTGACGGCTTTTTAGCACACGAAGTACAAGATATAATCCCCGAAGCCATCAGCGGAGAAAAGGATGCATTAAGTGAAGATGGAACACCTAAATATCAAGGTATTGATCAAAGCAAAATAGTGCCTTTGTTAACTGCGGCAATCCAAGAACAACAAACGATAATAGAAGATTTAATAACTAGACTTGAAACACTAGAAGGGTAAGGGTTACCCACATTAATTAAACAAGAGTAAATTATGAAACAAATAGAACCAATAGACGTTTGGCAGAATGGTACAACCAAAACTGCCGTAAAATTACAAGCACAAGGGACAAGTGTAACCTTGGGACAATCAGCCTCTTTTTATTGGCAACTGCTAACTGAAGAAAATTATCAAGTAGCAAATGGTAACCTTGGGATAAGTGGTGAGCAATACGCTGCTTGGGGTGCTGATGATGATTACGTTTATACTATTATAGCAGAGGATTTAAACCTAGTGATTGTAGGCGATTGGGTAGATTCGGAAGATTAATTATCTTTGAAGAAAAAAAGCTATGAAAATTACAGAAAAAGAACTAGAAACATTACAAGAGCAAGAGAAAAAAAAGAACGCAATCGCTCACGATTTAGGTGCTTTAGAATCTAGAAAGCACAAGTTACTTCACTTATTAGATGATGTAATAGAGCATCAAGAAATGACATTTGAATCAATAGAAGAAAACTATGGCAAAATTAACATCAACCTTGAAACAGGAGAGTACGAAGAAATCAAAGAAGATAACAAAGATCAGTAAGAATATTAGTTACCGAGAGGCAACGCATTCAGATACGGCTAAAAGGTTAAATATTAAGAACGATCCAACTGAAGATCATTTAGTTAATATGATTCTTATTGCTGAGAAGGTGTTTCAGCCTTTAAGAGAATGGTGTGAACATCCGATTAAAATAAATAGTATGTATAGAAGTGAGGCTTTAAATACTGCCTTAAGGGGAAGTAAATCAAGTCAACACAGATTCGGACAAGCCTTAGACTTAGATACTTTAGGAGAAAAGTCAAACGCTGATTTGTTTAACTATATTTCTGAAAACTTAAGCTACGATCAATTAATTTGGGAAGCAGGAACAGATGATGAACCCGATTGGATTCACGTCTCTTATGTTAATGAGGAAAAAAATAGAAAGCAAAGGCTGAAGATGAAACGCAAAGGTGCTAGGACTCAATATTATAACTTCTAAGCGATTTTATCTTAAAGTAATGTGATTATACTATTTACAAAAGATAATCTCTTAAAAGTATATTAAAATGCCTATACCAAAGCCTAAACCAAACGAGAAGCAAAAAGATTTTATGATGCGATGTATTCCCGAGATGATGAAAGAAGCAACAAAAGATCAAGCGATTGCAATATGTTACACGAATTTTAAAAATAAGAAATGACGAAGTTGAATGTGGATGTGGATGGGGATAAGAAACCCGATTTTCAAGTTGATTTTAAAACCCTCATTATGGCAGTAGGTATGGTTGTCTCGTTGACTTTATCTTACGCAATGCTTAAAACAGAAATAGAGGTTGCGAAAACACTCCCTAAACCAATCGTATCACAAGATGACACTAGGGTTGTTAATCAGAAATTGGATTTTTTAATCAGAGAGTTTGAAAAGTTTGAAAGCCAAACAGACAAAAGAATTGAAGATTTAGAAAGGAACGTATATAAAAAATAGAAATTATGTTAAAAATATTTTTAAATTTAGTTGAAACAATAGTCCCTATTGGGGGTGAGTTAGTTGAAAACATAAAAGCCAAAGAAGGCGGTGCAGGAAGGTTTTTCGCACCAAGATTCATAAAGCAGATGGTAAGATTATTAGTTGCAGCAGGTGCGGTTTATGCATTTGTCACAGGCAAAATTTCAATCGAAGAAGTTCAAGAGGTTGTAAAGTAAAAAAAAAGTTTTATATTTGCTTTGTCGTAAAGACTAAACTTGCACAACCTAATAAAGATGGAAGGTGTTTGGATCGGGCAAATTATTTTATCTCCCTTCAATGGGGGGTAAGGGGGGCATTAAGTTTATAAGAACCCCCTAAAGGGGTTCGCTTAATATATGAAAAAAGCAAATAGAAGCAAAACAGTTAAAAAATTAGATACAATCTTTTCTATTTATATTAGAAGAAGGTTTGCTATTGATGATATAGCTGAGTGTTTCACTTGTGGGGTTCAAAGACATTACAAAGAATTACAATGCGGACACTTCCAAAGCAGAAGATATTACTCAACAAGATGGGATAAATTAAACTGTCAAGTTCAATGTCCTAAGTGTAATATTTTCAATCAAGGAGAACAATACGCTTTCAGCAAAAGACTAGATAAAAAATATGGTGAAGGGACTTCTAATGAATTGTCATTAAAAGCAAAAAGCCTTATCAAACTTTCCACAAATGAAATTGAGGATATGATTAAAGTCTACAAAGATTTGGTAAAAGAATTATAATTCGTATATTTGAGGTGTGTATAAGTAATATGTGGTATATTATCTAAGGGGTAGAGCTAAAGTCGCAAGACTCCTACCCTTTTTTTTATCTGTTTGAAGGGGAAAATTAATTTTTTCCTCTTTTTTTGTTTAATCATAGTATTATTAAATTTTTATTTTATATCTTTGATTTATAATTAATCAAACAAACAAAAACAAAATGGAAAATTTAAAAGTAGGACAAAGAATAAGGTTTCAAATTGAAGGAACAAATGATGTATATACTAGAAAAATATATAGCATTTATATACCAAAATTTAATAAATCAATTATTAAATACAATACAAAAGGAATAGATGGAGGTTATGCATCTGAAGGATTTTCAGTTGAACCACATGAAATAATTAAAGTATACTAATTCAATGGGGGGTAAAACCCCCTTTAATATATGGAGCAAAAAACGCCAACTAGATTAAACATCCTTTATGATAAGTCAACAGAACCAAATAGGGACAGATTTTCATTTGCTTTTTCATCCGATATAAATGATTGGATTTACTCAAAGCAGAGGAGATACGATAAAAAAGCATATCAGATTAAAGCAGAAAAAAAGAGTTCACTTTAATTTTAAAATAAAATGTTTATATTTGTCAAAAAAAACGATGGAACAAATCGTAAGCATAGAAGATTTAAGATATCAGCACAAGGTGCAGATACAAGAGTTTCAACTGATTATTCACAAGTTGGAAAATAAGATTGAGATGCTACAGGCACTACTTCAATCTAGGGAAAATCCCGAACAGGTTAAATTTTAAATTACAAAAATGGATATACCACTTAGTCACAAACTAGCAACAATTCAAACAGAATTGAAAGCTAAAAAATCAAGGTTCAATGCCTTTGGTAAGTATAACTTTAGAAGTGCTGAAGATATACTTGAATCCATAAAACCTTTTTTATTAAAACTGAACGTATCGGTTTGGATAGAAGAGAAGTATTTAAGCGAGTACATTATTCAATCTACTGCGGTTATTTATGATGGTGTTCAAAAGATAAAAGCTACTGCTATTGTAGGAGTTGATTCTGAACAGAAGGGAATGCAGATGCCTCAAAGATTTGGTTCTGCCTCCTCTTACGGAAAGAAGTACAGTCTTGGGAATTTATTCTTAATTGATGACACTCAAGATAGTGATGCTTTGAATATTCATGACAAGACCCAAAAGCCTACGCTTGTAAAAAATACTCCTAATTACAAAAAGGTAGTAGATGCTATGAAGAAAGGCTTTAGTATTGAGGATGTAAAAAAGAAATATATCGTAAGTCACGATATTGAATTAGAGTTAAATTTAAACAAATAAAAATGAGTACACTAGGTAATATTAATTTAAGAGTAGACAAACTTCCAAAGGAGAATTTTGTTAAAGGTAAGGATGGAGCAGTATATTGCAACATCACCATAGCTATCAATGATGAATCCCGATTTGGGAATAACATTGCAGCAACCGTTCCACAGAGTAAGGAAGAAAGGGAAGCCAAAAAGGCAAAACAATACATTGGTAATGGTTCTGTATTTTGGACTGATGGGACAATCGTTCTTGCTGAAAGGGAAGAAGTTGTTGAAGAATCAGATTCAAATTTACCTTTCTGATAATGGGGGATTAAGTTCCCCCTTTTTTTTTACTTAATATACCACACATGACAAACGAAAAAGCGAGGCAGCTATTAAAAGAATGCGAAATTGATCCTCGAGAAAAAGTAGAATATCCACCTGTTGCTATTTCTTACGGAAATAAAGTACTAAGCACTAAAGCAGGTAACAAGGTTTTAAAAGTTCCGATAGGTACTTATGGTAATTTCAGTTTCATACAAGCACCTCCTAAGTCAAAAAAGAGTTTCTTCGTAAGCCTTTTAGCATCTGCTTATATGGCATCTAATCACTTTAGCGGAGAGATCAGAGGGAATAGAGAAGGTAAGAAATTATTGCACTTTGATACTGAACAAGCAAACTTTCATGCCTCCATTGGATTTCGTAGAGTTATAGATATGTCGGGGGTTTCCGATAATTATCATACATTTGCTTTAAGGCAGTTGTCTTATAAGGATAGAATTATAGCAATAGAACAGGCTTTAATTGACTTTGAAAATGTTGGAGTTTTAATAATTGATGGGATTGCTGATCTAGTTTCAGATGTAAATGATTTAGAACAAAGCAACCTTTGCGTTCAGAAATTAATGGAATGGACTGCTAGGTTTAATTGTCACATCATTACGGTAATTCATAGCAATGCAGGGACTTCAAAACCAACAGGGCATTTGGGTAGTTTCTTAGAAAAGAAAACAGAAACTCAAATAGAGTTAGAATTAAACAACGTTCATAAAGATTGGGTTACCGTATCTTGTAAAAGAAGCAGGGGTTACCCTTTTGAAAAGTTCTCCTTTAAAGTTAACGAGGTTGGACTGCCCGAAGTAATAGGAGACATATATGACCCACTTAAAGATTTTAATAAAAATAGCGGATAGACATAAAGATTGGAAGTACATTGTACAATCCTTTGGATGCAATGCAGACACCGCTGAGGACTTAGTTCAAGAAATGTATATAAAGCTACAACTAAAAATAGATCAAGGCTTAGACATTAGTTATGAGGATAACGATTTCAATTATTCCTATGTCTTTAAAACCTTAAGAACTTTATTCTTGGATTTAAAAAGAAAAGAAAACAAAGTAGTTATCGTTAATATAGAAGACGTTGAGATAAGAACCAAAGAAGATGACATTGATTACGATAAGGCTTTTGAAAATGTAGAAAAAGAAGTGGATCAGTTATTTTGGTATGACAGAAAAGTTTACCAAATCATTGATGATGGAAGTAGTATAGCTGATTTATCAAGAAAGACTAAGATACCTTACTACTCGCTTTACAATACGTTTAAAAAAGTTAAAGACAAATTAAAAAAAGTGATATGAAAATAGGAGATTGGATTTATTACTTTACCAAGTATACAGGAATTAAGTTCTTGGTTGAGTTATATACTAAAATTACAGGAAAGGATTGTGGGTGCGATGATAGAAGAAAAAAACTAAACAATATAATAAGATGAATGAAGAAGAAATAAAGCAATGGACTGAGTTCAAGAAAGTAAAAGGCTCAACTATTACTCACGAAGAGTATTTATTAGTCTGTAACATACACGCAAGGAACTTTAATCATCCTTTACAAATGCCTTGTAAGTGCAACCCTGCTCAGATAAACAATATGATTGCTGACATAAATAAAAAATATTCTGAAATAAAAATTGATTAACTGTTGTTTTATAAAATTTTTGTTTTATATTTACAATATTATTAATCAAAACAAAAACAGATAAAAAAATGGAAAATTCAATAACACAAGAAAAGGCTATCGAAGTCTTAGTAACAGAAGATCACTTAGAGATGTTAATTTGCATAGCTTTTAATAATGGGATTAATTACGAAAAACGTTACAAAAAAGATATTGACCTTGTAGGGTTTAGAAAAGCAACAGTTTCTGAGTTTAAGAAATCTTTAGCTTATAACAGTAATAAATTAAACAGTAAATAAATTAAATGGGGGTTAACTACCCCCTTTAAACAAACAGATATGGAAAATTCATTAGACCACTTATTCGGAAACCTCATGGGAGGATTAGATGAAATTGTAAAAGATGCAGAAGCAATTGTAGAAAAAAGAAAAAACAAAACAGATATGAAAAATATATTTATACAAAGCCACATGGATACATTGTCGGACAAAAATGAGACTTTTTTGGAAGTAGGTTCTACTGAATCTGATAATGTTTTTTGTTCAGTTCCAACTAAGTTCTCGGTTAGCAGTAACGGAACCTGTTGGATAGATATTAAGAGACAAAATTTTAGGAAATTAAAATCTCTTGTTTTAAAGAAGTTGAATTTTGAAGTTACCGAGGATTTGATCCAAGAGGCTTTACTTAAGCAATGGAATGCTACGTCAGAAAAAAATCACGTTTGGTTTTCAATTATATGAGTAGATCAAAACTAATAAGGGAAAAGAAGAAAGTTCATGGGGCATTGTATGTTATTGAATGCCCCGAGTGCAAAGGCTATGCAGCATCTTCTAATGATTTAGAATCATTACCCGATTGGACTGTATGTAAAGAGTGTTATCCAACTAAACTATTGAATGATGTCATACGAATGGATTATAGAAAAAGATATTCAAGAATGGGAAGTAAAAGCAGCTTATAATAAATACCTTAAAGCCAAAAAATCATTTAATGATTACGATGAATACAATAGATGGTTTGAGTATTGGTTTGATTATTTACACATTAGAAACAAATACAATGAAATATACAAATGAATTTTTAAATTATGAAGAAGGAGTAAGCAACTGCTGCGGTGCAAAAGTTATAGAACACTCAGAAAGGTGTGATGCTTGTCAAGAAAATTGTCAAGTAGTAGAGGAATGATTTTACTAGTTGACGCAGATAGTTTAGTGTTCGCAAGTTGCTACAAACCTAGAGAGGAAGAAGGATCGTTTTTTGAAAATATTGAAGATGTTATTTTAAAATTTGATGAGACTTTTCAAAGGGTTGTAAATGAACTGTCGGAGTTGTACAATGTAGAAGAAGTTTTAGTTTTTAATGATAGCAGGGGAAACTTTAGAAAGCTAATTACTAAGAAATACAAAGCCAACAGAACAGGAGAAAAACCTCCTTTATTACCTCAAATACATGATCATGTCAGAAAGACTTACAAAGGCATTCAAGGTTGTGGAATGGAAACAGATGATTTAGTTGCAGCACATTGGAAATCCTTAAGCGATATCTACGGAAGGGAAAAGGTAATGATTGTTAGCATTGATAAAGATTACTTTCAATTCCCTGCATTGATTTATAAGTACAATCGAAAAGAAATTTTAGACGTGTCTAAATATGATGCGTTAAAAAACTTTTACACTCAAATGATAGTTGGGGATAGTTCTGATAATGTCAACTACTTCAAAGGAAGAGGTGTCAAGTTTGCAGAAAAATATTACAAGGACTGTGACACAAAATACCAATTCACTAAAATGTTATACCTTCTTTTTAAAGAACGATATAAGAGCAAAGCAAGGGAGAAATACATAGAGTGCTACAACCTATTAAAACTTAGAACAGAATGAATTTAAAAGAGCAATTAAACGAAAAAATAAAGACAAGAGATGAAGCAAGAAAATTAATTCTTGATCCATACATTGATCAAATAAAAATAGTAGGATTAACCAAAGGATTAAAAAAATTAGAAAAGGAAATAAATGGTTTAATTAAACAGATAGAAAATGAAGAAAGCTAAAAGAATAGTAGGCACTTTGTTTATAATAATAGCAAGTGTTTTGATTTTAATAATTGGAAACTTTATAGACTTACACAAACCAAATGAGAGATAAGATAGTAGAAAGCGTTTTAAGCAAGTTTAAAGAACGCTCACAGGCAGGGATTGATAAGTATGGTGCAACATTAGACCGAGATGATTTGAGTGGCTTAGAATGGCTAAATCATCTTCAAGAAGAATTAATGGATGCAACTCTTTATATTGAACGATATAAAAAGGATTTAGAGTTTATGCAAACTCAACCCGAAATATTTAATTTATACAAAGCAATAGTAAAAGATATTAAAGAAAAAAAAGATGACAGAAAGAGAAAAAAACGCAAGTGATAAAGCGCAGCAGTTAATCAGTAGACACATTAGCGAATGCGGCATTGATGAGGATGCCTCTAAGAAGGCTAGTTTAATACTGATAGATGAACTCTTTAAGTGGGGGTTACCTTACACTTATCAGATAGAATTTTGGACAGAAGTAAAAAGATATTTAAAATGACGGCACAGGAAATTAGTGATAGAATTATAAAAAAAACTAAAGTAAATGTTTTCGAAGATAGTAGAAAGAAAGAGGTGATTCATTACCGTTCACTTTTGATTTACTTATTGAGGGAAAGAATGAATTTAAGGTGGACTAGTATTGCGTTGTTTTTTAAGGCAAATGCAAAGGACATTACTCATGCAACAATAATGCATAGCCACCATTATTATCCTGTTTATAAGGATGAGAATAAAAACCTTGATGTATTAGAAAAGCAGTTTAATTTTAAGCCTGTTGATCTTGATACTCTTGACAAAATCCATTACTTGGAAAACAAGGTGGAGAATTTAAAACGTAAATTAAATAAGTATGAGGTTAATTAAAGCAGTAAAAAAATCGTTAAGGAATTTATTCACAGAAGATGATCCCACTAAAATATGGGTTCAAATTCCAAGAACTTTTAAAACAAAGAAGGATCAGAACTACATGATAAGAAGGACAAAGGATTTTATCATTGAGAACACAGAGGTTGGATAATTAAAAATAAAGTTATGCCTATATTTGAAAGACCCGAAGATTTAGACAGAGAAGAAAAAGCGATAAAGAAATTCGTTAGTTTGTTTTCGGGTACTTATGAAAAGTTAAAAAGGTTTGATTTAGATTACAAACTTTTTATTGATGGTAAGTTTATTTGTTTTGCTGAAATAAAAGGAAGGAAAGGCAGGTACATGGACACGTCTTATCCGTTACCTATTGCAGTAAAGAAATTAATTAAGATGCAAGAGAAGAGAAGTAATTGCGTTATTATTTGGGCGTGTCTTGATGGCATTGTTTATGGTAAGTATAGGAAGTTAAAAGGAGAAATTTCTTTTGGAGGAATGACAAAACCAAGAGAAGGCAGCACAAACGATAGAGAGTTAATGGCTTACTATGATAAGCAAGAAGAATTAAAAACTTTAAAATATTAGAAACAGAACAAAAACAGAATGAGCAAAGAAGATTTAATACCTTTTAAAAAAGGACAAAGCGGTAACCCAAACGGTAGACCCAAAGGCAGAAAGAATAGAAGCACAATAGCAAGGAGGTGGCTAGAAGTAAACCAAGAACTAAAGAACCCATTAACGTCTGAATTGGAAACAATGAGCCAAGAAGACCTAATGACTTTAGCTTTAATTAAAAAAGCTAGGAACGGTGATGTAAACGCTTATAAGGTTTTAATGGATTCGGGTTATGGATCACCTGTGCAGCAAATAGAACAAACTAATATTGAACAACCTTTATTCCCCGATGTTACTACGGACAACGGCAATTAATAAAATAATAAAACTAAAGAAAAGAGTTAAGATAATTCAAGGGGGAACATCCGCAGGAAAGACTTTTGGGATATTACCTATTTTAATTGATAAGGCTACTAAAAACCCAAACATAGAAATCTCAGTAGTCGCTGAATCTATACCACATTTAAGAAGGGGAGCGTTAAAGGACTTCTTAAATATAATGAAATGGACAGGTAGGTACTTTGAGCAAAGGTTTAATAAATCGTTTCTTAGATACGAGTTCGCCAATGGCAGTTATATTGAATTTTTTAGTGCTGATGATTCATCTAAGTTAAGAGGAGCAAGAAGAGACATTCTTTATATTAACGAATGCAACAACGTTGATTTTAATTCCTATAACGAACTTTCTATAAGAACCAAAAAAGAAATTTACTTAGACTTTAACCCTGCTAATGAGTTTTGGGTTCATACTGAATTAAAGGATGAAGGAGATAGTGACTTTCTTATTCTTACCTACAGAGATAACGAAGCACTTGATCAAAGGATCGTAAAAGAAATAGAAAAGAATAAACTAAAAGCAAAGACTAGTTCTTATTGGGAGAATTGGTGGAGGGTATACGGGGAAGGATTAGTTGGAATGCTTGAGGGGGTTGTGTTTAGTAATTGGAAAGTAATTGATAAGATACCCGATGAAGCTAGATTGTTAGGTTACGGGATTGACTTCGGATACTCGGTTGATCCAAGTTCTATTATTGAGGTTTACAATTATAACGGTGAAAGGATTCTAAACGAGATTTGTTATGAGACAGGTTTAGTTAATACTGACATAGCAAAAAAACTACAAAAGACTGTCATTGCTTATGCGGATAGTTCAGAACCTAAAAGCATAGAAGAGATAAGAAGAACAGGACAAGTAATTAAGGGAGTAAGAAAGGGAGCAGATTCAATTAACTTTGGTATTCAGATAATGCAATCACAAAGCTATCTAGTGACTTCTAAGAGCAGCAATTTAATAAAAGAACTAAGGGCATACTGTTGGGATAAAGACCGCACAGGAAAGCAGTTAAATAAACCTACGGATTCATTCAATCACGCAGTTGATGCGGTTCGATATCACGAAATGGAAAGCCTAGGAAGGGGAGAAAACTTTGGTAAATACACAATTAGTTAAATATTTATTATAAAATTTTTGTTTTATAAGTTTATTATGTTATCTTTGAATTAAGATTAACAAAGAAACAGAAAAAGATATGAATTTAACTAGCAAATACACCACCAACAATGACCACATATACTATAACAATGGATCAAAAACAGTATGTGTAAGTACTTGTTTAAACTACTTTGGTATTCCTTCTGATTCTTATCGTTATACATCAAGTGAAAAAAATGTATATGCATACAAAAATGTATTAAGAAGAAATGAGTATTCTGTGTGTAGCAGAAAAAGTGAATTTGGATGTACTACAAAAAGAATATCATTAACAACTTTAAAAACAAAGTTAAGAAAAAGCAGTTACGGATCAAAAGATAAGTTTATCGTATCAGTAACACAAAGAACATCTGCTCATTTAATTGTATTAGATGGAAATGGTAACACAATAATAGATACTGCTCCAAATTCTAGATGGTCTAATGTTCGTTACATTTCTTTGGTAAAAAAGAACTAGCATTATTGTAAGTGCACCACATATGATAGGGGAGGCAACCCCCCTTTAGATTATGATTAAAAATAAATATTGTAAAGTTTTTGTTTTATAACTTTATTGGGTTACCTTTGAATTATAATTAATCAAAACAAAATGAGAAAGTTAGAAAAATTAATAATAAACAAAATCAGAAACAGAAACTTCAGAAT
>Ga0208643_1000632_pt1 | contig 22423 bp, 37 predicted proteins | sample VirMetDEL_Nov_12_FD_184516 | JGI IMG/M metagenome (GOLD analysis project Ga0208643, IMG submission 184516) | Aqueous microbial communities from the Delaware River and Bay under freshwater to marine salinity gradient to study organic matter... | ecosystem: Environmental > Aquatic > Marine >... | reverse complement strand
TTACCACAGGTGACATATCAAATGTCAATTTAAACAAGCAAGATATTTTTCCCTTATCGCATATCTTGATAAATAGTGTGACACAAAGTGATGACAATGGAAGTGGTTTATACACCTTTAACATTAGCATCCTTTCAATGGATATTGTAGATCAAAGCAAAGAACCAACAACAGATATCTTCAGAGGCAATGACAATACTCAAGATATTTTAAACACACAAATGTCTGTGAGTAACAAATTAATCCAACTAATGCGAGGAGGGACTTTATTTCAGAATATGTACCAAGTAAGGGGAGACGCTACATTTGAGTTTTTCACAGAAAGGTTTGAGAATATACTAGCAGGAGTTACTGCTACTTTTAACCTAACCATCTACAACGATATATTTATTTGCTGATGGATTATTTAGAACTAAGCAAAGCCTTAAACGCATTTGGCAAATATGTAATCCAACAGTCAAGATCAAACTTGACAAAGGAAAAAAAGAACTCTACAAGTGATTTGTACAATTCTTTAAAATACGAACCAAGACAAGAAGAGGGTGCTTTTCTAATTGATTTCATAATGGAAGATTATGGTGATTTTGTAGATCAAGGTGTAAGAGGTGCAAGTAGTAGTTCAAATAATAGAACATCACCATTTAAGTTTGGTAGTGGTACAGGCAAAAAAGGAGGCTTAACCAAAGGCATTGAAAAATGGATTAAGCAAAAACCCATAAAACAATGGAAGGATAAAAAGACAGGTAAATTCTTATCTTATAAATCAATGAAATTCTTGATTGCAAGAAGCATATACAACAAGGGGACTAAGCCAAGTTTGTTCTTCACAAAGCCTTTCTATTCTGCTTTTAAACGCTTACCTGTTGAGATAGTAAAGGCATTTAAATTAGATATTGAAAAAGCAATAGTTCTAGGAACTAAAAGATAATTATGGCAAATATATTAGTAAGATCACCAAGGTTTGAAACCTTCACAATGTCAGCATCATCCAATAGCATAAAATTAGAACTTTATATTGGAGGTGTTTTAAGATATACTATTATCAAAAATTCTGCACCAAGTAGTGTTGTTACTTTTGAAATAGCGGAATTGATTAGAGATTATATTACTCAAACATTCGATGGAAATTATACAACATCAACTGCATCAACTGCATCTTCAAATGTAAAGCAATACACAGGAGAAAATGGAACAGGTAATCAAGGTAGTCCAACTGCTATTGATCACATTGCTTTTAATGGATACGGAACTTTTATGCAAGGTGCAAATCCAACAATTAGTTCTCCTTTGTGGATGGTTTCAAAAGATGTAATTAAAAATGGTTATTATGTTTATTATCCTTTAAACACAAGTGGAAAGATTCCAATCATAACAAATACAGGAAGTGTTAGTTACAAGACATTCGCAACAGATGCCACAACCGCAACTCTTACAGGTGCTGACACAATGAACATTGTTAGGATTGATTGCACCAAATACGGAGATGGTAAAAAAATTACATTCATTAATAAGTATGGAGGATTACAAGATTTATGGTTTTCTTTAAAGAGTGTAAAAGCAACAGAATCATCAAGGGAAACCTATAACTCAAACACAATCAGTACATCTAGCGGATCGGCAACTTACTCAGTAAATGCACCAACCAAAAGTGTGTTTAATAAAACTGCAAAACAAAAAATCACATTGAGTAGTGGGTATTATCCCGAAGGTGCTAATCCTTATTTTGAAGAGTTGCTTTTATCGGATCAAGTATGGATGACACAACCCGATCCCTACGATCCCTCCACAGAACAAGTTGTGCCTGTGATTATTACAACATCTTCATTCACATATAAGACTAGCCTAAATGATAGGTTAATTGATTATGTCATGGAATTTGAAATGGCATTTGATTACATAAATAATGTTAGATAATGCAGAAGGTTCAGATATATGTAGGTAGTGAAAGGTTAGAACTTTTTAAGGATGAAACTGTATCTATTACTCAGAGCATCCAAAACATAAAAGATATTTCTAAAATCTTCACAGAATTTACTCAGAGTTTCACAATACCTGCATCTCCTACTAACAACAAAATCTTTACACATTACTACAACTATAATATTGTAGGAGGTTTTGATGCAAGACAAAAAGTATCATCATCTATTGAGTTAAATTATCTTCCTTGGAAGAATGGATTCATTGCATTAAATGGAGTTGATTTAAAGAACAATAAACCACACGCATATAGAATAACCTTCTACGGAGAAACAGTTAATCTAAAGGACATTATAGGGGAGGATATGCTTTCCGACATATCAACATTATCTTCTGAAAATTTAGATTATGATTCAGCGACAGTAAAAACAAAACTACAAGTTGATCCAACAACAACAGATATTATTGCCCCATTAATAACACACACTAAAAGGTTATATTATAATAATATTTCTAGTTCAGCAGGAGATGGAAATTTATATTACAGTAATTCACTTCAAACACAAGGAGTTGAGTGGAGTGATTTAAAATATGCAATAAGAGTAGATAAAATTATTGAATCTATTGAATCACATTATACAACAGCAAATGGATTCCCTTCCAATATTGTTTTTTCAGATGATTTTTTTAATTCATCAAATGCAAATTACTATAATTTATTTATGTGGTTGCATAGAAAAAAAGGAAGTGTTCAACCTGCCACACAAGTAACTCAATACTTGTCACAAGTAAATGGTTTTTCACTTACTTCGGGAACTCCAAATACAGGTATGAATGCAAATGGTGACACATTATCTATATATACTCAAAATATAGTTCCTCCAAATGCTATTAATACTAATTATCTTTATCTAACAACAACAACAACAGAAGATTATCAAGTTTACATTTACAAAAATGGATCATTATTCTATTCTTCAATATTAATTGAAGGAGGAAGTGTTACTTTAGGACAGGCAGAATTAGGCATATTACAACCTGCTGCATATACTGTTTCAATAAGACAAACAAACCAAACAAACATAACCTTCTCAAGTGTTAGATGGGAGATAAATGGAATTGCATCGGGTGTTAATTGGCAAGATATTTATACTTCAACTAATTTTTCAACTGATACACTTGTTACAGAATTTAATATAACAGAGCAAATTCCCGAAATGAAAGTAATTGATTTTCTTACAGGGTTGTTTAAAATGTTTAATCTAACTGCCTATGTTGAAGATGGAATAATTGTAGTAAAGACACTAGATGAATACTATCAATTAGAAAGCACTTGGAATACAACCAATACATTGTGGCAAAACGATGATACATTATGGAATGAAGCAGGAACATCGGGTGCTAGTATTTATTCTTTAGATGAATTTATGGATGTTAGTTCTAGTCAAGTAAATGTGGCACTTCCTTTCAAGCAAGTGAATTTTGAATATGAAGGTTTAGGAACATTTTTAGCACAACAATATAATCAGTTAAATAATATTGGTTGGGGAACAGAAAGGTACACCTTAGATTCTGAAACATACGATGCACCAAATGAAGTTTACAAAGTTCAATTACCTTTTGAACACCTTCAATATGAAAGATTGGTAAATGGAGAGAATGGAGTAGATACTACTATTCAATACGGATATTTTGTGGATCAAAATCAGCAATCATATTTTGGTAAACCATTATTATTTTATCCAATAAGACAAACAGTTTCAGCATCTATAAATGAAAGCATTTCATTCAGAGATACATCTTCAACAAATTCAGAACTAATAAATTATATTATTCCTTCAAATAGTGTTGCTTTATCTTCAAGTACTGACACATCAAATATCAATTTTAGTTTAGAGATTAACGAATATCAATTAGATGGAAGTTTCACAGGTACTTTGTTTGCGACATACTATGAGAATTATATTGCTGAGATATTCAACACAAGAAGAAGGATGTTTAAAGTAACTGCATACCTTCCTTTGAATCTGATTTACAATATGAAGTTGTATGACACAATAGAAATCAACTATGAGAATTACAGAATCAACTCAATGACAACAGATTTAACAAATGGCAAGAGCAGTATTGAACTAATCAATTTAGTATGATAAAGATGATTTTAAAAATGCTAGAAATAGCAGATGGACAAACAGAAAACATAAGAATTGCACAAGGCAAATATCTATATCCAAAAACATTTGGTGGTGCATTGAAAGGATTTAAAAAAGAAGTAAAATGGCTGAGCAAGTACAAGTAGAGTTAGAAGTAGAAACCAAAAAAGCGGAGAAAAACGTTGACAATTTAACCGATGGTATTAAAGACTTAACCAAGGTTGTTGAACAAGGTAATGAGCAAACTGCAGCAGGGTTAAAAAGCATTGAAGAAACATCTAAATCAACAGGTGAAGGTGTTAAGGGAATAGGCAATGCTATTAAAGCAGCAGGTGTAGGATTGTTTCTAATTGCATTGGAAAGCATGAAGGAATTATTCATGCAAAATCAAGTTATTGCCGATGGGGTAAGTAGTGCTTTTGAAGGGTTGGCTTTGGTGTTTAATGATGTCTTTGGATTATTAACAGGTGGTTTAGATTCTGTTCAAAAAATCGGTGATGCCTTCGATAAGTACTTCGGCAAACCAATAGAAACTGCGGTTAAATCATTTGAGAAATTTGGTGATGCATTCAGCAAGATATTTGGTGGTGATTTTAGTGGTGCATTAGATGATATTAATCTTGGAATGACAGGATTACAAGCAGCCATTTCTCAAACAGGAGATGGATTTGCAGAGGCAACATCAGATGCAGTAGATTATGTTGTTGAAATAAAAGAGGCAGCAGTTGCCAATGTACAACTTGCTAAATCAGCAGAAATAGCAGAAGCCACAAATGCAGGATTGCTTGAAAAGTACGATAGACAAGCAGAGCAACAAAGACAAATCAGAGATGAGGAAAGAAATTCTATTGAAGATCGTATTGCAGCCAATAATAAACTAGGTGAAGTTCTAGAAGAACAGAATACTGTAATGCTGAAAAATGCAAACATCTCTTTAAGAGCAGCACAGATTGCCTTTGACAAAAACAAATCAACAGAGAATGAGGTTGCTTTGATTACTGCAAAGAATGAAGTGATGGCAGTAGAGGCTACTGTTGAAGGTTTTAGATCAGAACAGAAAGCGAATGATCTAGCACTTGACAGAGAAAGAATTGAATTAATAAACACAGAAAAAGAATCTGTTTCTACTTTAGGTTTTGAAAAAAGAAAATTTGATGCTGAGCAAGAAGAAAGTGATATACTTAGAATTGAGAAACTAAGAAAAATAAACGAAGAAGAAAAAATAGCACAAGAAACAAGGTTGCAAGGAATTATAGATGAGGCTAATATTGGAACACAAGCAAGAGTGGATGCAGAGATTGCTTTAAATGAATTTCTAGAAGGTAACTATCAAGAGAGAATTAATTTAACAAACGAATTAAAAGATGCTGAATTGGCTGCTGACATAGCAGTAAAAGAATCATCTATTGCAAAGGTAGGTGTTTTACAGAATGGATTAGGAGCATTAAAAGGAATGGCTGAAGGTAATTTAAAACTTCAGAAAGCAATAATTGTGGCAGAAGCAGCAGCGAGTATTGGACAGATTATAATGAATACTCAAATAGCAAATGCAAAAGCAATAGCAGCATCACCTCTTTCAGCAGGTTTGCCTTGGGTGGGAATTAATAGTGCAAACGCAGCAATAGGAATAGCATCAACAATAGCATCATCTAAAAAAGCATTATCTGCAATAGGTAAAGGAGGATCAATATCCTCTGAAGTTTCTCCTAGTATGATAGGAGCAGCAGGAGCAACCCCAACAGAATCACAAGCACCTGCATTTAATATAGTAGGAACAAGTGGAATTGAACAGATTGCAGATGTTGTAGCATCACAAGCACCTGTTAAAGCGTATGTGGTTGCAAACGATGTAACAACCGCACAAAGCCTTGAGAGAAATATTGTAGAAGGAGCGACTTTATAAAAACAAAAAACAATAAAATTAATCGTTATATAAATATGAAAATTGTAGAATTAGTTTTGGATGACAATGAGGAGAGTGGTATTGAAGCCATCTCTATTGTTGAATCACCTGCTATTGAATCAGATTTTGTAGCCTTAAAATCAGATGAAGTAAAACTAGCAGAAGTTGACACAGAGAAAAAAATATTGATGGGTGCTTTGTTAATTCCAAACAAACCCATTTACAGAAAAACAGAAGGTGAAGAATATTATATTTATTTCTCAAAGGATACAGTATTAAAAGCATCTCAAAGATACCTAACAAATGGATATCAAGGTAATTCTACTTTAGAGCATTCTGACAACTTACAAGGATTGACATTAGTTGAATCTTGGATAGTCGAAGATGATAAGTATGACAAATCAAGAAAGTATGATATGAATGTTCCAATAGGAACTTGGATGGGTACTGTAAAGGTAAACAATGAAGAGGTTTGGAATGATTATGTTAAAACAGGTAAAGTAAAAGGATTTAGTATAGAAGGCTTTTTTGCCGATAAAATTAAAGCATCAAAAATGAATAAAAAAATGAATGAAAATAAAGAAGCAGATTTATTGCTTAGTAAAATTACAAGCATATTAAAAGGTGAAAAAGTTGATCTTTCTTTAGTAGATGATGCTAAGAAAATCTTAAATGAATTAACTGACTTAAAAAATGGTTTTGGAGAAGAATCACGATCTATAATATCAGCACAATCAAGGTTGTCAAAAAAAATAAAAGAAGTTAAAAGCAAATTAAATCCGGCTCAAAAAATTATTGACAATTATGAATCTCAATTAAAAGATTTGGGAATAGACAAATCACCTCCAATTATTTCAAACATGAAAAAGATAATTTCTGAAATTAAAAAAGATACATCAAGATTTGAAAAAGATTTTTTATAAAATATAATCTAATAAATCATCATTAAAACACAAAAACAATGAATAAAAGAGAATTAAGTAAAGTATTCAGCAGACTAGCAAAAGAGGAAGTTAATCTAGAATCTCATAAGGTTGATTTGGCTTTAATAGATGATTATTCCAAGCGTTTAAAAAAAACAATAGATGCAGCATCAGAAGCATCATTTTCTATTACTAAAGGAAAATCTCAATTAGAAGGTGCTATAAAAAATGCAGAAATACTTGTAAAAATGCAAGTTGAAATAGAAAAATCAGCAAAAGAATTAGGAGTATTACCTCCAATAAAAGGAGATGATGCTAAACAAAAACTTAAAGATTTATCTAAAATAAAAAGCATTTTATCCTCAATAAAATCAAACTTTTAATAATTTATTAAGATCGTAAATGCAAGGCATTAAAAGAAAGAATTACATTCCTAATCCTACATCTCCAAGAGGAGGTAGAAGAGCGTGTCTGTGTCCCGATAATACCTATTCAATAAAGTGTTGTGATGGTGATAATTGGGCACAAGGCATTGGTGTTATTACAGGAGTAGAAGGTAATTTTTTAGCAAAAGAAGATGATGATTTAATTCTTCAAGAGGATAACAATAAAATTATAGTATAATGGCAAATTCAAAAATATCTGCTTTACCAATAGCAACTGCATTACAAGGTGATGAGGCATTTGCATTGGTTCAAAGTGGTACAACTAAAAGAACTACTTTAAGTGATATAGACAATTATGTTATTGCAACACACATAACTGTGGCAGATGGTTCTACTGTGAATTTATCAGATAGCACTTATGTTAGTTCTACTTTAATAAAGTTCACATTTACTGCAACAGGTGGAGTAGAAAATGCAACAGTTAATTTGCCTAATGCAAATGGAACAAACACAAACAGATTAATAAGATTTATCTCTGACACAACATTTACATCAAATACTAGGGTTAGTTTAACTCCTATTAATGGAGCAACCATAGATGGTTCATCCTCTCCTTATATAATCAATAAAGAATACGAAGGTGTTCAGTTTTGGAGCGATGGAACAGAGTGGTTCATAGTTCAAAAGAAAGCGTGAAAATGCAAAATAAATTTTAACAATCGTTATATAATTATGAAATCAAATGAAGTTTTAAACCAAATCAAAACGGTTTTGGGAATTGAGGTTAAACTTGAAACTCAAAAGTTGGAAAATGGGACTGTTTTAGAAGCAGAATCATTTGAAAAAGGGAGTGATATATTTATCATGACTGATGATGAAAAGGTAGCACTTCCTGTTGGTGAGTATATGCTTGAAGATTCAAGGCTTTTAGTTGTTGAAGAAGAAGGTAAAATTGCTGATGTTAGAGAAGTGAGTGATGAAGTTCCTCAAAAAGAAGAAACAGAAGATTTAGTTGAAGAAGATTTGACTGAAGAAAGCCTAGAAGAAGAGGCTGATGTTGCTGATTGGCAAGGAATGGAAAAAAGAATTAAAAATCTTGAGGATGCCATTGCGGATTTAAAAGCCGATAAGATGGAAGCAAGTAAAGTAGAGAAAGAAGTTGAAGAAAAACTTGAAGAAAAACTTTCTGCAGAACCTGCTGCCAAGCCTATTAAGCACAATCCCGAAGGTGAATCAAGTAAACAAATAAAAATGCACATTTCTCCTAACCGAGCGATGAGTACAAGAGATAGAGTTTTTCAAAAAATATCAAATTTAAAATAAAATGGCTGTAAATATAACAAGCACTTATGCAGGAGAATTCGCAGGGGAATATATCTCTGCTGCTCTTCTAAGCGGTAACACTATTGCAAATGGTGGAATTGAAGTAAAACCAAACATAAAATACAAAGAGGTTATCAAGAAGGTAGCAACAAGTGGTTTGGTAGTAGATGCAACTTGTGATTTCACAAGTGCAGGATCAGTTACATTAACTGAGAGAATTATTCAACCCGAATATTTCCAAGTAAATCAAGAGATGTGTCTCACACCTTTCCAATCTGATTGGGAGGCTGCTCAAATGGGATACTCTGCTTTTGATAAATTACCTCCTAAGTTTAGTGATTTTATTATCGGGCAATTTGCCTCAGAAGTCGCTGCTAAAACAGAATCTAATATTTGGAGTGGTACAAACGCTACAACAGGTGAGTTTGATGGTTTTGTAACACTTATGACTGCTGATGCCGATGTTATTGATGTAGCAGCAGGTGCAGTTGTTGTAGGTAACGTAGTTGCAGAAATGCAAAAAATAGTTGATGCAATTCCTGCCACTTTGTTTGGTAAGGAAGATTTACATATTTATGTATCACAGAACATTGCAAAGGCTTATGTTGGTGCAATGGGAGCATTAGGAAGTGGTATTGACAACAGAGGAGCGTTGTGGTATCAGAATGGCGCACCTTTATCATTTGGTGGTATTCCATTATTCGTAGCAAATGGATTAGGAAATAATCAAGCAGTTGCTGCTGAGAAGTCTAATCTATATTTTGGTACATCTTTACTTAGCGATCAAAATGAAGTTAAGTTGTTGGATATGAGGGATTTAGATGGCTCACAAAATGTGAGATTGGTGATGAGATTTGCAGCAGCCGTACAGTACGGAATTGGTTCTGACATCGTTCTTTACTCTTAATAAATTTTAAACCATAAGAAAGGGGTAGGTGGTTATGTCTATCTACCCTTTTTTTTTAAAATATAAAAAATATGGCGTGTAACGTATCAGCAGGAAGAGTACTTCCTTGCAAAGCAGGATTCGGAGGAATTAAGTCTGCTTACTTTTTTGATTTAGATGGATTAAACGGAACTGATAATGCACCCCCAACATATCAAGATGGGGTTATTACTGCATTAGCAACAGGAGCATCTCCTACTGTTTATGAGTACGATGTGAAAAACACATCTTCTCTAGAAACTGCAATTAACAGTTCTAGGGAAACAGGAACTACATTCTATGAGCAAACGCTTAGTTTAACTTTAACTTATCTAGATGCACCAACACAAGAGCAAATTAAATTACTTGCTTGGGGGCGTCCTAGTGTAGCGGTTGAAGATTACTATGGTAATATGTTCATAGTAGGTTTGGAAAATGGTGTAGAAATGACAGGCGGAACAATCGGCACAGGAACACAACCCGGTGATTTGAGTGGATTCACAATGACATTGGTAGGGCAAGAACCCGATCCTGCAACATTTATCACTCCAACATTGATAACAGGAGCAACTCAAGGAACAAAACTTGATCCTACTTCAGCAGTAACTCCTTAATTATTTATTTTCTTCTAGTAAAAGCATCTCTTTTTAGGGGGTGCTTTTTTTTTGTTTTATTTAGTTGACAGTACACTACTGTCTATTCTTTTTAACCTTAAAATTGTTTATAAAAATGCAAGAATTATACAATCAAATCCAAAGTTTAGAATCTCAATTAACAGGTAATATGTTCACAGACATGGAAATAAAGGATAAAATCCATAATTTAAAAATGAAATTAAATGGTTCTAAACCTAGTTCTTCGGAAATTGATTGTGTGGGGTGTGGATCATAAAACAAAACCCCAATTTTTTTGCGTTATATAGGTATGATTGTATTAACAACATCAGCATCTGCACAAACATTTAAGATAATACCAAGAGATTACACTTTAACAAGTTTTACAATGGTTATTAGAGATGACAGTACAAATACAAGTGTGACATACAATATTACAGGTGTCACTACAAGTGGAAATTATAGAACATTTCAAAACACATTCTCACCTGTTTTAGTATCAAATCACTTTTACGACATGACATTAAGTTCGGGAACAGATGTTATTTTCAAAGATAGAATCTTTTGTACTGATCAAACAATCAATCAAGTGGATAATGATTATTACAACTTAAATGAAGGACAATTCACAACAGATGATTCTTACAACAACGAATACATAGTAGTATGAAAAGACAAAAGAGTTTACCCAAAGGTGTGACAAAAGAACCAAGTATTGGATTTGTTAATTTAAGCACCTACACTTCACCCGAAGTAAAAGAGGTAAAAAACAAAGATTGGGTAGAATATGGTGTTGACAATAATTATTTTCAATTCTTAATTGATAGATATAACGGATCACCCACAAATAACGCTGCTATTAATGGCATAAGCCAAGCAATATATGGCAAAGGATTAAACGCAACAGATGCCAATAAGAAACCCGATGAATATGCTCAGATGGTTTCATTATTCGGTAAAGATTGTGTTAGGAAATTATCCTACGATTTAAAATTAATGGGGCAATGTGCTGCTCAAATTATCTATTCTAAAAACAGAAAAAAGATAATTAAAGTAGAACACTTTCCAATAGAAACTTTAAGAGCAGAAAAAGCCAATGAAGATGGAGAAGTTCCTGCGTATTACTATTTCAAGGATTGGACAAACATCAAACCTAGTGATACACCTTTAAGAATACCTGCATTTGGGATGTCAAAAGAGGATATTGAGATTTTATACATTAAACCATACAAAGCAGGTTTCTATTATTATTCACCTGTGGATTATCAAGGTGGTTTGCAATATTGTGAGTTAGAAGAAGAGATTTCTAATTATCACATCAATAATATAATGAATGGGTTAGCCCCTTCCATGCTCATTAACTTTAACAACGGCACACCCAACCAAGAGGAAAGGCAATTACTAGAAAGTAAAATTGCGTCTAAATTTAGTGGAACAAGTAATGCAGGTAAATTCATACTTGCATTCAATGATAATGCTGAATCAAAGGCAGATATTACACCTGTTCAATTATCAGATGCACACAATCAGTATCAATTCCTTTCAACAGAGGCTACACAAAAAATAATGGTAGCACATAGGGTTGTATCTCCTATGTTATTAGGAATAAAAGACAATAGCGGATTAGGTAACAATGCAGATGAAATTAAAACTGCATCCTTGTTGATGGACAACACAGTAATTCGCCCATTTCAAGAGTTGTTGATTGATTCATTTGATCAAATACTTGCCTATAATGAAATTGCTTTAAATCTGTATTTTGTGACTTTGCAACCTTTAGAGTTCACAGAGGTTGACACAACAATACAAAGCCAAGAGGACATTGAAGAAGAGACAGGTGTACAGATGTCTAAGATCAGTTTAAAAGAGATTGATGGGCAAACTGTCTACGAGACAAAGGAAGAAGCCGAAGAGGTAGCAGAGGCACTTGGATGTGAAGGATCACACGAGCATGAGGAAGATGGAAAGGTTTGGTTTATGCCTTGTGCTACACATGATGATGCTATTAATCTAAAAAAGCCTTGTTACGATGGTTACGAAATGGTAGGAATGAAAACCAAGAACGGCAAGAAAGTTCCTAATTGTGTACCTATAAAAGCAAGTGAAGAAATTCCCGAATTAACAGATGAAATGGGTGATCAAATCCTTGCTGAATTGGAAGGTGAGATTATCACAGATGAATGGGAATTAGTAGATGAAAGAGAATACGAAGGTGAAAACCTAGAAGAGTGGGCAACACAGTTAATTCAACCAACCAAATCAAAACTTCAAAAGTTTGCAGATCAAATTACAGGTAAACCAAAAGTGTTTTCTGTCCTAGATAAAAGCCTTTACAAAATACGATACAAGTATTTTAAGAAATCTAAGAAGGCAATGAAAAGTGGAAATGAATCTAGATTGTTTTGCTCAAATATGATGAAGTTAGCAGGGCAAGGAATCATTTATAGAATTGAGGATATTGATAAAGCATCAGACAAGGGTGTAAACAAGCGACTAGGACACAAAGGGAAGCCTTATAACCTCTTTAAATTCAAAGGTGGTATCTATTGTAGACACGCATGGAAAGAGCAGTTATATAGGCTTAAAAAGAACACAGAGAAAACTGATGATTTTGACAAATACAAGAGAGCAAGAACAATACCTAAGAGTTACAAGCCTTCTCCGAGAGGATGGAAAGAGGCACAAATTGCTCCTGTAAATATGCCCAATCAAGGAGCGTATCCAACTAAAAAGAAATAAGAAATGGCAACAGTATTATTCATAAATCGAACTGATCTAATTAGAAATTCTATCTTAGATGGCAATGTTGACACAGATAAGTTCATTCAATTTATCAAGATTAGCCAACAGATAAATATCCAAAATTACCTAGGTAGCCAATTATACAACAAGTATACAACTATAATAGGAAATGGTGACATAGATACTGCTCCTTATTCTGATTATAAGACACTTCTAAACGAATACATTCAGCCAATGCTGATTTGGTTTGCACAGGTAGATTATCTTCCATTTGCTGCTTACCAAGTAAAGAACGGAGGGGTATTTAAACACACCTCAGAGAACGCTGAGACAGTTAATAAAACAGAAGTGGACTATCTAGTAGAAAAGGCAAGAACACACGCTGATTGGTACGCTAGAAGGTTTATAGATTATATGTGTTTTAACGAAAACTTATTTCCCGAATACACATCAAATGTAAACGATGATATTTATCCAAGTTCTGATGCAACATTTAATGGATGGGTGCTTTGAGTTACAAACCAAAAGAAGAAAACATTAAGAAATTAAAGAAGTTTTTATTAAAACTAAAAAAGAATGGCTGATTTATTTAATCAACAAATATCCGCAACATATTCGGGTTTATTAAAAACCACAAGCAATGGTGTTTTAAGTTCATCACTTGCACAAATCACAGATGGTAGAGGAAATGGATCACAGTTGTATCTATCAACTAGCAAGATAAAATTTTACAACGCATACGAGTTTCCAACAAATGATGGTTCAGCAAATCAAGTTTTAAAAACTGATGGAAGTGGTGTTTTAACTTGGGAAGATGATGCTAATACAGGAACTGTTCAAGTAAGTGGAACGCCAACTGCTAATGAGGTAGCAATTTGGACAGATGCAACTACCATAAAAGGAGATGCATCTTTTACAATGAGTTCATCAACTTTTCAAGTAAATAATTCAACTGCATCCTCTCAATCAAATTTGATAATAAGCAATAATGATACTGCTATAAATTCAATCCCTGGTAATATACTTTTTAACTCAAACACATTAACGAATTATAAAACATTAGCACAAATTTTCGCAACTAAAACAGATGCTGATCTTAGTGACGCATCGGGAAAATTAAATTTTGCAACAACAGATGCAGGAACTGCATCAACTAAATTTATTATAAATTCAAATGGTTTGTCTGAGTTTTTTGGAAGTGTTAATGCTTACAATACTCCTAGTTTAAAACTATATTCTTTAGGACAAGAAGGTTATTTTAATACTGAGTTTTTAGAAATAAAAAAAAGTAGCACAAATGCAATTCTTAATGTAAATAAAGTCGGAACAGGATCAATTAGAGGTTTAGAATTTCAAACAGGTGGTTCTCCAAAACTTACCATCACATCGGGGGGTAATGTGGGTATTGGAGGGACACCACCAAGTATAACAGGGTATACTGCTTTATCTATAAATAATGCTACAAATGGTGCTATTCTAGATTTAGAGCAAGGAGACGCTATGAAGGCTAGATTTATAGCAACGGCAACAACTGCAACTATTGAAACTGCAAGTGGAATCCCTTTTGCCATTGATGTGAATGGTAATGGTTCTTCAGATTTATCCATCTCATCTACGGGATTGGCTACATTTCAATTATCCGCTTTAACAAATCCAAGTGGTGTTGATGCTAACACTGGTGTCATAGTAAAAAATAATGGATGGAGTGGTATTACTTTATTATCAAGTGCTGCTACTGGTTCTTTCTTAACTTTTGGAGATGCGGATGCTGGATTCAGAGGGAGAATACTATACTTGCATGGTTCTACGGACGCTATGGTTTTTGAAACAGCATCTGCCGAACGTATGCGCATCTCCTCGGTGGGTGCAATAGGGCAATCTGTAACCCCAATTTCTGATCCATACGTTGCAGGAGCAGAGCAATGGATGACATACCAAATAGGCAAAGGTGGAATTATTGGAGCATACAAAAACAATAATGAATCAATGTTTGGTTTTAATACTTATGTTTCTGCTCCAAGTGGATTAAATAAAGCCGTAATCAGTGGAATTAATGGAACGGCAATAAGGTGTTATGCGGATCAAATAACGTTTAATCATCTTACAAGTTCGGGAACATCCCAAACTCAAAGCACAAAACTCACCATCTCATCGGGGGGTGATGTTTTATTTAGGGCTACAGCTATGCCATCGGCTAGTAATTTAGTAGGAAGTGCCTTTAAGTATGACTCTAAAAGTAGGATGACACTTGTACAAGCGTCTGATAATAATAATTTGACAGACTTGCAAGAATATTTTAATTCTAATGGTGCAGTGGGTAAAATACAAACGAATGGGAGTGCTACCCTTTTTACTACCTCATCAGATTATAGACTAAAAGAAAATGTAACACCTATTACAGATGCTTTATCTAGGGTTAATCAATTAAAGCCTAGCCGATTTAATTTCATAGCTGATGCAGATAAGATAGTAGACGGCTTTTTAGCACACGAAGTACAAGATATAATCCCCGAAGCCATAAGCGGAGAAAAGGACGCTATGAAAGATGAGGAGTTTGAACTAACTCCAAGAGTAGAAGCGGTAATAGATGAGGATGGCAACGTAATAACCGAAGCAGTCGAAGCCGTAATGGAGACGCGTTCCGTTCCCGATTATCAAGGTATTGATCAAAGCAAAATAGTGCCTTTGTTAACTGCTGCAATCCAAGAACAACAAACCATAATAGAAGATTTAAAAGCAAGAATTGAAACACTAGAAGGGTAAGCATTACCTACGTTATTAAAACAAGAGTAAATATGAAACAAATAGAACCAATAGATGTATGGCAGAATGGAACAACCAAAACTGCCGTTAAATTACAAGCACAAGGTACAAGTGTCACCTTAGGACAAGCAGCCTCTTTTTATTGGCAGTTGTTGACAGAAGAAAATTATCAAGTAGCAAATGGCAACCTTGGAATAAGTGGTGAGCAATACGATGCTTGGGGTGCTGATGATGATTACGTTTATACTATTATCGCAGAGGATTTAAACCTAGTGATTGTAGGTGATTGGGTAGATTCTGAAGATTAATTATCTTTGAAGAAAAAAACTATGAAAATTACAGAGGAAGAATTAAAGACATTACAAGAGCAAGAGAAAAAGAAGAATGCAATCGCTCATGATTTAGGAGTATTAGAATCAAAAAAGCACGATCTTTTAAAACTACTAGATGATGTTAGAGAACATCAAGAAATTACTTTTGAAGATATACAAGAAAATTATGGAAAAATCAGCATCAATCCCGAAACAGGAGAGTACGAAGAAATCAAGGAAGAAGAAACTAAGTAAAAATCTAAGTTACTCAGAAGGAATACATTCAGATACTGCTAAAAAGTTGGGGATTAGCAATGAACCAACAGATGAGCATTATGAGAATATGTTAGTTACTGCTGAGAAGTTGTTTCAGCCACTTAGGGATTGGTGTGGGCATCCTATTAAGATCAATAGTATGTACAGATCATTAGACTTAAACAAAGCGATAGGAGGCTCTAAAACAAGCCAACACGCATTTGGACAAGCATTAGATTTAGACACATTAGGAGACAAATCAAATGCAGATTTATTTCATTGGGCATCTGAGAATCTAGAGTTTGATCAGTTGATTTGGGAGTTTGGAACAACTGAAGAACCAAATTGGGTTCATATTTCTTATTGTGACACAAATAGAAAGCAAAAACTAAAAGCGACAAAGCACAGAGGGAAAACACGATACTCAATAATTTAATGCCAATACCTAAACCAAATAAAAACGAAAAGCAGAAGGATTTTATGGTTCGATGTGTACCTCAATTAATGGGAGAATACAAAAAAGATCAAGCCATTGCCATTTGCTATAAAAAATTCAAAGACAAGAAATGAGTAAACTTCATGTAGATGTAGATGGTGATAATAAACCCGATTTTCAAATTGATTTTAAAACCTTGATATTAGGAGGGGGAATGATTTTCTCAATAGCATCCTCTTATTTTATGTTACAAAGCGAGATAGAGGTTGCAAAAACACTTCCAAAGCAAATAGTATCACAGGATGATACAAGGGTGGTAAATCAAAAGTTGGATTTCTTGATTAAGGAGTTTGAGAAGTTTGAACTTCAAACAGATAAAAGAATAGAAGATTTAGAAAAAAGAGTATTTAAAAAATAGAAATTATGTTAAAGATATTTTTAAACATCGTAGAGACAGTAGTTCCCATAGGTGGTGAGTTGGTTGAGAACATAAAAGCCAAAGAAGGTGGAATAGGCAGGTTCTTTGCACCTAGATTCATCAAGCAGATGGTAAGGTTATTAGTTGCAGCAGCAGCCGTTTATGCCTTTGTCACAGGCAAGATTTCCCTTGAAGAAGTTCAAGAGGTTGTAAAGTAAAATTTTTTCATTATCATTGCATTGCTATAAAGGCTAAACTTGCACACTAGATATCAGTGCTTGGATCGGGCAAACTATTCTCCCAATGGGGGGGTAAGGGGGGGCATTAACTAGATAAGCACCCCCTCAAAGGGGTGCGTATAATATGAAAAAATTAACTAGAAGTAAATTAATTAAAAAATTAGATAGTGTATTTAGCAAATACATTAGAAGAAAAGATGCTATTGATGAGGTAGCAAAATGTGTTACCTGTGGTGTAGAAAGACATTGGAAAGAACTTCAATGTGGACACTTCCAAAGCAGAAGCCATTACACAACTAGATGGGATGAGTTAAATGTAGGTGTTCAATGTATCAGTTGTAATATCTTTAAGAATGGGCAACAATATCTTTTCAGCAGATACCTAGATAAACACTATGGAGAAGGCACATCAAATGAATTGTTTCTAAAATCTCAAACATTAGGAAAATTTACCACAAATGAAATTGAAGAGATGATTAAAAAATATAAATATTTGTTAGATCAGTTGGATTAGTTATCTTTGAAGGGTAAATAAACTGTGGTGGTATATTTTATAGGTAGAGCAAGATCGAAAGATTCCCTGCCTAGTATCTGTTCGGAAGGGGAAAATTAATTTTTTCCTCTTTTTTTGTTTAAATAGTTTGTTATTAAATAAAAGTTTTATATCTTTACATTATTATTAATCAAACAAACAAAAACAAAATGGAAAATTTAACAATAAATAAAACTAAATATCAAACAAAACAAAATGAGACTTTAAATGATATCAAAAAACTTTTAAAATTAAAGGGTTATCAAAATGATCTTGATATTGTGATAAAGGAAATAGCAGAAAAAAAAGAATCTTTAAAATCTCTTTTAGATGAGGATAAAATTTTTACTGTAAGAGTAATATTAGATCAATTAAATAAACTTATTTTGAAAAAAGATTCTTTACAGATGAGAATTTCTATCTATTACAGAAAATATGTAAATAATTAAAGTATACTAATTCAATGGGGGTTAACCACCCCCTTAACTTAAACAGAACAGATATGGATTTACTAGAACAACAAACAGAAAAACAATATATTTATGTGATTAGTAATTGTAATCATAATTGGTATAAAGTTGGAATATCAATAGATGCTAAACAAAGATGCTTAAATATGCAAACAGGATGTCCACATAGGGGATATAAAATAGAATTTAGTGTTTTTACAGAACATTTTAGAGAGGTAGAAAAAAGAATACACAAGCATTTTAATGCAAGTCACGAGTGGGTAGATGCAGATTTAAATAAAATAATTAAAAAAATTAAACAATTTGTTAATCTAGAAAATGCTTTGATGAGAGAAAACAAGAAAAAACTTCCTCATCAACTAATTGTAAATAAAAAAGGAGAAAGAATTAACTACACTTATGAAGAATGGTGTGAGTTATCAAAAGAAAAAAAAGCATATCTTTTTAAACATCCCAAATTAAAACAAGAAATTATTGATTGGATGATAAAAGATGTAGAGCGAGGTGACATGAAGTATTTTAAATATTTCGGCACTTTATTTAAAGAGCATAGATTTGCTAGAATAAGAAGTTTTTATGGGTTAGATTTTGTAAATAAAACTTTTAAATACAATACAAAAGAAATATCACAATAAAAAAAACAAAGTTAAAGGCATACAATAAAACATGGGGCAGTAAAAACCCCTTTAATATATGGAGCAAAAAACACATACACCATTAAACGTAATTTACGACAAACCAACAGAGGCAGGAAGAGATAGATTTTCCTTTGCGTTTTCATCAGACATAAACGATTGGATTTGTTCAAGAAGAAGAAAATACGATAAAAAAGCATACATGATTAAAGCAGAAAAAAAGCGTTCAATTTAATTTTAAAATAAAATGTTTATATTTGTTCAAAAAAACGATGGAACAAATCGTAAACATAGAAGATTTAAAGTATCAGCACAAGGTGCAGGTACAAGAGTTTCAACTGATTATTTACAAGTTGGAGAATAAGATTGAGATGCTACAAGCACTTCTTCAATCTAGGGAGAATCCCGAACAGGTTAAATTTTAAAACAGAAAAATGGATATATCATTAAACCACAAGTTATCACAAATTCAAACAGAACTAAAAGTTCACAAATCACAATTCAATAAGTATGGCAATTACTATTATAGGAGTGCAGAAGATTTTACAGAGGCTTTAAAACCTTTTTTATTACCACATGATGTTACTGTTACTTTAAAAGAAAAGTATCTAGGTGATCATGTAATAAAATCAACTGCTATAATAAGTGATGGAGTGCAAAGAATTAAGGCTACTGCAATAGTGGAAGTAGATATGGATTCAAAAGTAAATATGTCAATTCCTCAAAGATATGGAACTGCTAGTAGTTACGGAATAAAAAGAGCATTAGGTAATCTTTTCTTAATTGATGACACACAAGATGATGATGCAAAAAGAAAACCATTAATTAAGAATACACCTCTTTATAAGGATGTAGTAATAGCCTTGAAAAATGGTACAAGAACTTTAGATAAGATAAAAGAAAGTCTTATAATAACTGAAGAATTAGAAGTAGAATTAAATAAATTATAAATTATGGGATCACTAGGAAGTTTAAATATAAGAGTAGATAAATTACCAAAGGAGAAATTTGTCAAAGGAAAAGATGGAGCAGTTTATTGTGACATAACATTTTCAATAAACGATGATACTCGTTTTGGTAATAATGTGTCAGCGATGGTAAAGCAAACGAAAGAAGAGCGAGATGCCAAGAAAGCAAAAGAGTATATTGGCAATGGCAAAATCTTTTGGACAGATGGAACTATTAAGTTAGCCGAGAGAGAAGAGAAAACCGAAGATAGCGGTTTACCATTTTAATTGATGGGGGATTAAGTTCCCCCTTTTTTTATAAATTACACACCACATGACAAAAGAACAGTTGCAACTTATTGAAAAGTTGTGCAAAATAGATACCACAGAAAAAGTAGAATATCCTCCATTAGCATTGTCTTTTGGTGACAAGGTTATTCAAAGTAAAAAAGGGAATAATGTTGTTGAAATACCTATTGGAACTTTAGGAAATTTCTCCTTTATCCAAGCACCTCCCAAAAGCAAAAAATCATTCTTTGTTTCCTTGTTGGTTTCAGCCTATTTAAAGAGTAACAACTTTGTAGGCAAAATTAAAAGCCACAGAAGGGATGAGAAGGTTTTACACTTCGATACAGAGCAAGGTAAATATCACGCATCATTAGGATTTAGAAGAGTTACAGAGATGTGTGGTGTTACTGATGGTTACCATCCTTACTTCCTTAGAACACTTGGATACGATCAAAGGATTGAGTTTATAGAGCATTGTTTAAAGAATTACAGAAATACAGGTTTAGTTGTCATTGATGGGATTGCTGATTTAGTTGCTGATGTAAACGACATAGAACAAAGTAATAATTGCGTTCAGAAACTAATGAAGTGGAGTAGTGATTACAATTGCCACATAATAACTGTGATTCATAGCAACTTTGGTACTGACAAACCCACAGGACATTTAGGATCTTTCTTGGAAAAAAAGACAGAAACACAAATTTCACTTGAGAAAAATACAGTACACGAAGATCAAGTAACTGTATCGTGTAAAAGGAGCAGAGGTTTCCCTTTTGAAACATTCTCGTTTAAAATTAATAACTTTGGCTATCCCGAATTAGTAGATAGCATTTATGATCCCCTCGAAAACACTTGAAAAAATATTTAAAAAGAACAATCAATGGATTGAAATTGTCCAATCATTTGGTTGCAATCGTGACACATCACAAGACATTGTGCAAGAGATGTACATTAAGGTTCAGAAGCGTTTAGAGAAAGGCACAGACATCCAATATAATGAAGATGATATAAACTATTACTACATTTTTAAAGTGCTTAGATCGCTTTTTTTGGACTTAAAAAGAAAGGAATCAAAAGTAGAAATATTAGAGTTGGATGTTGTGGAGAATTGTGATGAAGATATAGATTATGAACAGGCTTATGGATTAGTGGTGGATGAGATCAATGAATTGTTTTGGTACGACAGAAAGATTTATGAGATTGTTGATGGGGGTATCAGTATTTCCGAGTTAAGCCGACAAACAAATATTAGTTACTACTCGTTATATAACACATACAAAAGAGTTAAAACCAAATTAAAACACTTGATATGAGATTAGGAGATTTGATATATTACTTCACCAAGTACACAGGAATTAAAGCCTTGGTTGATTGGTATCATAGATACACTGATACTGATTGCGGATGTGATGATAGAAGAAAAAAGTTAAACAACATAAAAGGAATAAGGAGATGGTAAAGAAGGATTTAAAGATTTGGAGTAAATTCAGAGAAGGTAAAAAATCAACCATCACCCACAAAGAATATGAGATGATATGTGATTTTCATGCAAACTATTTAGATCATCCTTTAGAAAAACCTTGCAAATGCTCACCCAAAAGAATCAATCAAATGATTTTTGATTTGAATAAAATTTGGGAAGATTCTCAATAACCTATTGCATTATTAAATTTTTTGTTTATATTTACAATATTATTAAACAAAACAGAACAGATATGAATATAGGAAGTGATAAAGAATATGCCTTAAAAGGTTACACCATAGAATCCCTTTTAGAGTTGGCTTATAGATTAGGAAGGAATAGTTTATCATCAGAGATTGATGTTAAAGATATGTTGAAATGTGCTGAGAAGGTTCTTGAAAGAACTTCAGCCTATGAACTTATAGAGGCATGAGCAACTCAAAACTATTAAGAGAGCGTAAAAAGATTGATAACCTATGGGTTATTGAATGCCCAACCTGTGGGAACTATGCATCATACTCGAATGATGTTAAAGAGTTACCCGATTGGGTTGTGTGTAAAGAATGTTATCCCACTAAATTATTGAACGATGTCATACGAATGGATTATAGAAAAAGACATACAAGAATGGGACGTAGAACAAGCCTATAAAAAATACTTAAAAGCAAAAAAGTCAACAGGAGACTACATAGAATATAACAAGTGGTTTGACTATTGGCTAGATTATTTACAAATCAGACACAGATATGATACTACTAATAGATGCTGACAGTTTAATTTT
>Ga0208643_1000630_pt1 | contig 22451 bp, 24 predicted proteins | sample VirMetDEL_Nov_12_FD_184516 | JGI IMG/M metagenome (GOLD analysis project Ga0208643, IMG submission 184516) | Aqueous microbial communities from the Delaware River and Bay under freshwater to marine salinity gradient to study organic matter... | ecosystem: Environmental > Aquatic > Marine >... | reverse complement strand
AAAGTTATGGTGTGGCTGAGACCATAAAACGGTTGCTAGGGACATCTGTGTTAAGACCATAACTCTGTCATATAACTACGTTATATGACAGAGTTATGGTCTTAACACAGATGTCCCTAGCAACCGTTTTATGGTCTCAGCCACACCATAACTTTGACACAGCCAGACTAGTTGGGGTCAAGCTGGGGATTCCCACCATAAATTCACTGTCGACCTCGCAGTCAAATTATGGTAACAGTTATGGTGCTAAACTGATTTAATTCAACATGGAATCTATAACAACTATCTTGTTATCATAATCTGGTTGTCAAGGACAAATTCACACCAGATTTGCCTTTGATTTGGTTCAGACAAAGTAGTAACTATAATAGTTGATCAATATAACTTTCATATACATTTTACATTTAACTAGATGTCTTAGTACTTATTAGTATGATATAATTCTTTTTATAAAAACAAATTAACAAAACAATATAATACTACTACAACATATATAATAATTTTTTTATCTTTTATAATATCATAAATATGGTTCAACCTAATGGTATGACACGCTCTCAACGTAGAACAAATTCTATAATGGCTCCGTATGGCTATGATAGACAAGGACAGATTAGAACTGCTCCACGTGGAACAGGAGCTAAAAAATTCTTTGGAAGATTTTTGGATTTTGTAAAGTGGCCTATTTTAATTAAAAAGGCTCACGAAGCCAATGTAGCTCGTAAAGCAGCAATAGCAAATACAACAGAAGAAGGAGTTTTAAGAGCTACTGCCGCGGCACCACCACATGGATCTATTGGATTTGATTAAGTCGGTTGTAGTATAAAATAAATATATCTATATATATTAGTATGAATAGTGAGCAAATTATTGTACAATATTTTCATTATAAAAAAATTCAAAACCGAGGCTTTGTAAAGTATGGTGTGTTTAGAAGAATTATAGAATATTTACTGGATGTTCATAACAATCCCTATTTCATAAGGAAAACGTTCTTAAAATTAGTAGAAAAAAATTATTTTTACAGAAGCAGTCCAACTAGTAAAAAATCATATAGATATATGTTTAATCCAGATAAGTTTATAGAATTTGAACAAAGAAAGAAACATCTTATGAAATTTCCCATAATCATAACATTTGACTAAGTATTCCAGTTATTATCTATTTTCCATTTATCAGCAAACTTAATTAGTTTTTCTTTATCTATACTTGATTTTATTTTTTTTTGTTTACCATTAATCCAAAGTTGAAATCTCCAAATAAATCCTTGCTTATAACGTTTATCTATTTCTTTAATAATACCACTATAACCAGTAGTATTATTACAATTCATTTTAACATCGTATTTTCTTAGATTACAACTTTGACAAACAATATTACGGAATTCACCAGTTTGATGGCTGTGTTCCATTTGCCTATCACTTCTTTTCTTAAATTCATTATTACAAAGGTCGCAATGTGAACTACATATATACATATAGTAGATTACTTCAAATTCTTCTTCAGTACATATTAATCCAGCCTGCCTCCAATTACATCTAGATAAAGCTTTATGATTTTTGTATAATTCAAATGGTAATGTCATAATATTTTAATATATCCTATTCTTCTTAAGTCAAATTAAAACGGATATTCTAATTAATTATTTGCTTGGTTTATTCTGTTTTATCACTTCAATGAATATAGCGTTCTTTGGCTTTAACACCGTATCTGAAACAAAAGTTCCATTAGGATTTCTAACTTTGACACCAAAATTACTTAACATCTGTGGCTCACCGACATGTTCATAAACTATACTACCAGCTCCCTGATCCGAGGTAAATGAACCAGAAGTATAATATCTATTCACAATACTTTGAGTATCTCTAGAAGTTCTTAATCCACCTTGATCTCCCAACTTACCTCCAATTAAGTTTTGTTTAAAGTTACTAGATACATCTACAAGGAAGTAACCTTCATCGGCTATGTTATCATTTAATGTATTAGAACTAAATATACTAGATACATCACCTGTTGAGATAAAGACATCATCGCCAAGTTGAGCATCTTGTCTTGGAACAGAAAATCTACCAAATTGAGTTGGTTTAGCATCAGCACCTGCTGGGAATGTATAAGCATTTGAATGAATTACTGGTATATCTAAACCTTCAAACGCTCCTGTAGTATTTGTTCCTACTACCGCTTCCATTGTATATGAATTATCAGCTGTTGGAACATTTCCAGCTGCGAATGTAGGATATTCCAATTTAACATTCTTAACTGGATTAACCGTCATACTGCCGAAGCCCATAGCGTCCCAGAACCATCCTGGAGTAAGTGATGAAAAACATATTCCACTATAAGCTGTTACTATTCCCCCATTAGGTTGGAAAACTCCTGCTTGTGCTGGTGGAGTAGTATTTACTTTTGCTTCATTAAAAGCCACTCCTGGATTCCCATCTTCTACTATAGCTTGAGCAGTAGTATCATTAACATATAATGGAAAATGCATTTGAACCATCTTTACTTTATTTTCATCTGTATCAAATTCCATAGCAAATTGATTTGTTCCTAATAACTTATCTAACGGTGGACGGTATGCTGGATCTGCTTCAGCTAAAGGTTTTCTAACATATTCTTGAACCATAGCATCTAAGTCATACTCAAAATATAGTTTACCACCTCCTTGCGTCCCTCCATATCTAGGATTTGTATTAACAAAGAGTTGGGTTGCTGCGTCCGCACCAGTTCCAGTTTGTATAGATAAATCATGAACATTTTTCAATACTGTTTGTAACCAAGGGTTCATAGATGGATAATTTGTTTGAGTAGGTGGATTAGGATATGTGGCTGCCGATCCGCCATAGGTTGTTGATACAGCTCCAGTATATTGTAATTCATTAACAGAATCAGTAATTAGTTGTGATATTTCAGATGGTGTATATGTTCCACGTGGAATAATAAAACTTATTGGAAACCTCTGTGGTTCTATTTGAACTTCGCCATCTGGTATTTTAACTTGATAATCATCCCAAGATACTGATGCTATACCAGCATTTGTTAAATCTTGCTTTGTTGTTTTTAAGACCAGTGTTGGAGCAGCATCTGTTCCAGTACAAGAAATACCTAAGTCTCTTGGTGTATGATTTTGCCATCTTCGGTCAATAAAACTTTTAAGGTGTAGTGATGAAGTTGTCTTTTTCGCATTCGGAGTTATAGGTGTAAATTCAAATTCTAAGGTAATATCACCAAATCTTTTTGTATCACTTGTAGTATTGATTGGAACAACATTTAATTTTGGAACATTCCAATTTGTTGTTCCTGAATTTGTATTTGATGTAGATAAAAACCATAATTGATTATCTCCTAGTTCATCTTCAGTTCTAAGAGCATTCCCAGCTACTTGTGGATAAAGCTTCAAATTTCCTAAAGTACCTTCAGCACTATCTTTTAAATATAAAAATTTCTGGTCTAATTTATAGTTTTGAACATAAATCATAGCTTCCATAGTTATCTCTTCATCTTCAGTTAATTCAATAACATCGGCTACTGTATCTAAATATACAGCCTTGACTTGAACCACATCGCCCTCTTCCAATTGTATTGGATGATCTAATGTTGTCTCGTAGACACCATTCTGGGTGACGTTGCTACTTTCTTGTTGCCGAAGTTGTAGGATAGTTGTTGTTGAACTCATTATATAATAATAAGCATAGATAATAAAAATGATAAAAGTTTTTATACTGAAGCACGAGCCATGAAATACATGTAACAATTGACTGGATATTGATTAAGATTTGTTGCTGAAGATCCTAACTGCATTGTAAATCGGTTTTTAGATAAGTCAACTGGTACTTCAAAGTTAAGACCAAGAGCAAATCCACCATTGGATCGCCATTTCTGCTGAGATACCTGATTGTGGCTTGAATTACTAATACTATCCAAAAATCGCTCAACCATTTCCTGCTGATCTCTAATAACATAGGCAATAAGTGAATTTGTGCTATCATTGAAGAGATACTGAACTTCTTCTAATCCCTGAACATTTTCTAATTTGTAAGAATTATAAACTGGAACAGAGTCGTGCTGATCCTGAATGAATGAGATAGCAACACTATCGCAAACAGCTGGAACATTAGCAGAGATTGATGCTGTTCCTGAAAGGATATTAGATTTAACATTGTAAACTACACCCATAACAGTTGGGGATGGATCTTTTGGATCGGCAATACTTTTGTATGTAACTCGCAAGTTGCTGATTTCATAAGTACAGGCACTATCTTGTTGGGCTCCAAACAAAGCAGTCATATCACGCTGGAGATTAAGCTGAAGAGTTACAATTCCAGTTTTATCAAAAGGTAAATCTCTTGACATCTTATTGACGCAGCATAATGGTTTTACTGAAAAATCTGGGTCACGAATAACTGGTGTTCCAGTAGTAAGAGAAGGAGCAATACCTTGAGCTAATTTGGTTGCCTGAATCTGGTTAACAGTCTTTAATTCGCACATATTAAGTGAATTAAGCATATCTAATTCGTTAAGGGTAGCACAACTATCCATAGCTACATATCTTGGATAATTCTGAATGTTTTCTAAAAGACCTTGATTTTGAGTCTGAACTGAAATACTATCAATGAAACCGCCAGCTCCTACATTCTTATCCCAGCACTGATTCGCTGTAGAACGGTCTGTTGGATTCTTAAGAACTTTAATATCACCTAAGACACGTACTGAATTAGGAAGAAGTGATCGTCCAGTTCCTACTGAAATAAGAAAAGAACATTGGTCAAACTGTGTATAAGCAGTTTTTTCCGACTGTGGAACTACTTGATGATATAAAACACGCTGTTGAAGATCAGAATTCATATTTATAAATAGATAATATAAAAAAATTTTGAAAGAAAAATAATCACTAATTGATTTAGATTGTCCGCTGAACTGATTTGTAGATTTTAATATCAGCTAAAGCTCCATTATTTTCTACATTTAAGTTAAGCACTTTATTCATTGGTGTAGCAGGAGCAGTTTCTGCGATCACACTGACTGGTGTAGAAAAGGCTGCTGGTTGATCTGTATTAGCTTGGTAGAACTTAAGTTGAGAATTTCTAAATCCTAATCCACCTTGATTATCTAATGCTCTAATCAATCTATCATATTGTAAGGAACTGCCTTCTGTTGCTGCGGCATTCGCCATTACAATAGAACGGTTTCCAGTTTCTTCTTCATTATTAATAGCAAATCTGTAAGAATTGATTTGTGTATCTGGTAAGATTTGACCAGCGCCACAAAAACACGCCATCCACATAGTTGTCTCTGCTTCTAATGAATATGCTTTATTAAAGTTGGCATTTCCATTACCGACATCTTCTTCTGTAGTATATGTATCATAAGTAATCTGCTGTTCTGGGGCTTCTTCACTAATTTGAAGAACTAACTCTGCTCGGTTGATTGTTGGTTTAAGAACTTGGTCTATTTTTGCTTTAAGTAATATAGCAGTAAGATTTGCTCCAGCACTATCACAAGTATAGAAAGCTGAACCATCTGCTCTTGTAAGTGTCATATATACTTTACTATCTATTGCTGACGGAGGAGTTGTAGTGTTATCTTTCTGAAATTGAATTCCAGTTATAATACATTCTACATCAGTTCCAAAGGCTGTTCCTGCCGATGCTGTAGCATTTGCTACAACCTTTTGTCCTACAAAGAAAGGCATAACATATTGCCAGTCACCATAAGATAATGATGTTTCAAGTGGATTAGTAATATTTCCAATTACTTGGGCATCTGCCATACCATTGAAAGGCTCCATTTGACCATATGGGGTTGCTCCATCAAAACCATTACTTGTTGCTTCAAGTCCGCCTAATGGACGTGCTTGGACTTTATTAAAGTTAGTTTCTAAATGAATTCGTGTTTCACCAAACATGTCAGTAGAATATGCTGTTGAGTTAGCAACACCAAACAATTCCGCTAAAGGAACTTTAAGATCTCTTGCTACTTGTCTACTTGTATGCTGGGCATTAGCAATTGTTCCTGCTGGATCAGTATTATCTGTCACAGCATCTAAAAAGTAAGATGTCTGGTTATTGACACCACGACCACCTTCATATTGTGCGAAAGTGTTTAAGTTGTTTTGTCGGCTTTCCATATCATCAAGAAGACCGAACAAAGCACAGTTTAAGGTATCAACACGACGAATACTTTCAACTGAACCTTTGTTATTCGAAATAGAAGCATTCTTAATAACTGCTGAAACTGGAACATTAAATTGATTACCTCCAGCAGTATCAAGCCACATAGTAGCATTCATTGGTTGAGTATCATCGTGGACGATCTCAGCATTAAAGGCAATGTATGACTTGGATAAATCTATATTCATTCCTCTTGGAATTGTAAAATCACAAAGATTTAAAGAAGTTGGTGGAGCGGCGTTTGTCCACTGCTCTGCGAACCCTTGCTGGGATGTAATTCTGATCACTTTATCACTCATTGTTTATAACTATATGGAATTTATTTTTTTTTGATTTTTTTGAGAAAACTCAAATGTTTAAATTCCTATCTGGTACGAAAAGCCACCTGTGTCAGCAGAACTAACTGGAATTGTTGCTGGTTTATCTTTCTTTAAGGCTAAACCAACTCCTACAGCTCCTAGTAGCAATCCAAGAGGAGCACCGATTCCTGTCGCATCTAAGATAGCTCCTAAAGTTTCTGATCCTGTAATTAATCCACCTTCTTCACTAGCTAATGACGCAACACCACCTACATCTCCTTCTGCTGCGGTTTCAGGTTTTGCTAATTCAGCCACTGATGGTTTTCCAGCTGGATCTGGTAACTCTGGTGGTTCATCATCAAGATCAGGTTTTGGTTCAGTCGGTCTTGGTGGTGGTTCATCTTTGGCACCTTGTAATTTTGCCTGTAAATCTGAAAGTTTGCTACTGAGTGCTCCAGCTCTACCTGCGATTGATGCGTCAGCTACTCCAGCTTCAGCTGCTGCTGCTGGAGCTGTTACTTCGTCTTCAACTTGTCCTATTTCATCCATCTGAACTGGATCTCTACCTTTTAATGCTGCTTTCGCACTTTCCCAAGCATTACCTGCCGCATCCTTAGCTGTACTTTCTAATCTACCTACTTGTTGTTTTAAGTAAGCTCCACCTTCTTTTTCTACGGCACTGAATACCTTACCTCCGAAAGTAGTCATTTTCATTCCGCCTAATCCAGCTTCAATACTTCTAGCTAAACTTTGTTTACTAAGTGTTTCTTGAACTTGTGTTTGAGCTGCTGCTAATCTATTAGATCCAATATTCGCAATACTCTGCATTTCTGATGATGGTAAAAATCTTGAAATATCACTCATAGCTGTATAAAAATACATAACAAAAAATATATCATATATTTATTATGCCTAAAATTCTCAAAGTTAAAGACGAGTCTGATAAGTTTCATAAAGCAATGCCTACTTTTGATATTCCCTTCAAATTGCTTATAAATGGGAAATCCCAATTAAGTGGTAAGACTACAATTGTTCTCAATCTTTTACTTAATCCCCAGTTCGGTTATGCTGATAAGTTTGACGGTGAAGATATCTATATCATTAGTGATAATAAGTTAGACAATAAACTAAAGATGTTAGCTGAATATAAAGAAATACCAGATACAAACATTATGGATTATGATGAGTCAGTACTTGATATGTTATATGATACGCTAGAAGAAGCCTTCTTAGATGAAAAAGAAGATGGTAACATTAAAAATAGAGTTATTATATTTGACGACGTAGGTTATAGTGGTAACCTTAAGAATAAAAATTTTGGTATTATATCTAAACTTGTTGCTAATGGCCGTCACTTAAATCTTAGTCAAATATATACTTCTCAAAGATTTAGTATGATATCTACAACTGTTAGATCTAATCTTACAGGAGCAATTTTATTTAATACATCTGCTAAAGAATTGGAATTGATCGCTGACGATTTTAACTACTTAAGTTCTAAAAAAGACTTTGTTACGATGTTTAGAAAGGAAACAGCTAAACCTAGAGGATTTCTTGTAATTAATTTTACAAACCCCGATGGATTATATATGACAGATTCATTCGAAACTATTAGAACCTAAAGATTAGTTAAAATATCTTATTATACAATGAGTGATATAGAAAAACGACGTAAATATAATAAAACCTATTATGCTAAATTTACTCCAGAAGAGATAAAGGAAAAGAAAAGAATATATAATCAAACCTATTATGAAAAACATAGATTTAAGATTTTAAAAGAATGGAGTGACAAAAAAGAACTAGAACAAGCGAAGAAGCCGGAACAGTTAGTAGACTCTCCGCCTCAAGATGTTAAATAAACTATTATCATGAACTTTGCTAAAATCTATCTTATGCTTATTGTAGGTGAAATTATTCCACATATGAAGACCATATGAGATTTCTAATATATCTCGGTTTGAATAAGGTTCAACATTAAATTTATTCTTATAGATTTCATTGTAATACATTTCTTTTGTATTCCACCAATCCAAAGCACAATAGTCTGATACAGCTGATATAGGATAGTTGCTAGTTTGCTTTTTTACTTCTTCTCTAAATACTTTCATATTATCACAAATCTTTGCGATTTTCTTTTTTTTAGCTAATTTCTTCTCAATCTTATATACTACTGTTGCTAATAGAGGATCATCCTTCTTAAATCTTAAAACTCCGATATTAGGAACATATGGGAGTTTTGATCTAAAAGCACCAGATTGGAATGTATGTTCACTGCTTATAATAGTTTCATCTCTTGGTAATCTTCTTAATAAAAACATATCGGCATCCAGCCACGTTCCACCTTTAAAGAACAACATTCTATATCTCCATAGATCTGAAAAAGGTAATATGTTATCGGTATCTAGATGAGGAGGCATTGCTATTTCCTTATAGTCTAAAAGTTTAACTCTATCTCTAAAGTTTAAAGATATAATACCAGGAATTATAAAATCTTTAGACTTATCTATATATAAATCAATATTATAGCCATTTTTTAACCAACTTAGCATACACATTTCACTTAGTTCATTAAGACTTTCTCCAATCCATAATGTTGAAATTACTTCATTCTTTAATCTTCTATTTAATAAAATATCTTTTCCTGATTTCTTTATACTACAATAACTAGAGTATTGTTCTTTGAACTTATTAACTTCTTCAATCTTTCTTTCATCATTCCTATATTCTTTAAGTCCCCCTTTTAAAGTATTATAGTTACACTTAAGGCCGATATTATTCAATCTTAAAACCCCACCGCTATAATTATAGTGTTTTATTGTATTCTCATAATCTTCTAATAGATTATATTCTCTTAGCTCTACATGTCTTTTATTAATAAACATCTTTAATTGACCAATACAAAATCTAAGATCTGATGTATCCTTTTCTTTAAAAAAATATGGATTGTTTGTTGGATAAATTCCAGCTAAAGTTAGATTTTTGTTAATCATTTTATTAAAAGTAGATACTAGAAATAAATCTAGATCAGTAATAGGAGTCTTATCTCTATATATTTCTTGTAAATCATCATCCATGCTTACAATCAGATCGTCCTCATCAAAATACCTAGATATAGCCATTCTTTGCCCAGCGATTCCTTTTGCTCCATTACAAATTGTATAGCAAGGTAAAGCTTTTTCATAGACTTCAATCTCTTCTGGTTCTACAAAAATAAATACTTTAGATTTATCTATATTATGCTTTTCCAAAAAAGCTATAGTTCTTTTCTGAATAACATCACTTCTCTTATGACTAGGAATAGCTATATAATACATTAGTAATTACCTAGAAAATAAATATCTATGTTAAACATATATGAATGTTGTTCACGGAATATACTATCCAAAAGACGCAGGAAAATGCTGGGTTTATGAATCTCTGGAGAAAGGTAAAGTTTGGGAAAGAACTATGGTGCGGAAGTTTAGAGAAATTGTTAAGGAAGGAGACACTGTTATCGATTGTGGTGCTAATATCGGTTTACATTCAATCGAATTATCTAAGCTTGTAGGTGAAAGCGGAGATGTTTACTCTTTTGAAGCTATCCCTACAATATATGATTGTTTAAAGAGAACTGTAGAAGAAAAAGAATTATTGAATATAACCACTTGTAATTATGGATTATATAATGAAGATGATATAGATTTAGTATTTAAGAGCGATCTTAGTGGTAGATCTGGAATGTATAGAAAGGGTAAAGTGTTTGAACATACTTTTATTGTTAAATCTATGACTTTAGATACTTACTTTAAAGACTATCATAAACCTATAAAGTTCATTAAAATAGATGTAGAAGGAGCTGAGTTTGAAGTGCTTTTTGGAGCTACAGAGTTAATTAAGAAACATAAACCCAGTATCATAGTAGAAGTGTGGAGAAGTAATAAAAAATTTATTGAACTGACTGAATGGATGAAAGAAATGAATTATACTATTGCTGAAAATGTTAATGCTAATGATTATCTATTAGTTCCTAAAGAATACTAAGGCATATCTCTCTCCAGTAAAAGGTTCTACTCTGTGTTTTATTTTAGATCCATTGAATTTTACTGGCTTATGCCTTGTATCTAAGTCTTTTATCTTATTATTTTCATCTATAATTTGAGTAGATCCGCCAACGTAATCACCAAAGGCAATTACTACACTCTCACCTATATTGCTACCGTCGAAATGCCAGTCAACTGGATAATTCTTATTCATTTGAACATGGGTAAATTCAAAGCCAGGGAAGTGGTGATCTCTAAAGTCTTGAAAGTAATAAAGTAATTCTGGGTGATCTACTTGGGCTTTTGATAGATATCTATTTGGTTCATCAGGATCCTCAGCTCTATAGACCTTCTCGCCCTTTTCATCATATTTAAGAAAAGATCTCCATGTATTACCATACAATATACTACCATTCCCCTTCTTCGTCTTACATAGATTGTATCTAGAAGTACCGCTTTTATATTCTATTTGTGTTAACATATCTAACATTAAAAAAGAATCAGTATCTAAGTCCCCTGTAAAGTAATTCATTATATAGTTATTATCTATATATTATTCTATAAAAATGTGGAAAAGAAAGTAGTAAGTTGTAGTAAGTATAAGAAGTATGCTGTGAAGAAAAAAATGTGCCCTCAGAGTGAGAAGAAAGTAGGTGTGTTTCTATGTTCTGGGGCACAAAGTACACAAAGGCACGCCATTTGAAAAGTGTTCCGGAGTGGTAGGAAAACTCAGAACCTTTTTTTTTTAGCGTGCCTTTGTGTACCTCCCACCATGTTTCTTCTAAAAAAATGTGCCCTCAAATTTTTCCCACCTTAATTTGTTATACCCTTTTTTTTCAAAATGTGCCTTTTTTTCTAAAAATGTGCCTTTTGTTTTTCTATAGCCATTTACACAATTTTTTATAAGAATATTTTCTATTATATAGTATATAATGAGTGAAAAAGAACAAGCAAAGCAGCCAGAACAAGAACAAGAACCAAAAGCATTATCTCCAATCCTTGAACAACCAGAAGAAGAACCTAAGGTCGTAGCAAAAGAAGAAAAGCCTAAAAAAGAAAAGAAAAAGCGTAAACCTATGTCACCTGAGCATAAAGCTAAAGTTATGGCTGGATTGGCTAAAGCTAGAGCCGCAAGTGCTTTAGCTAGAAGCAAAAAAAGTGAAGTAAAAAAGATCAAGAAAGCACAACTTAACGAAGAAAGGGATGAGATTATTCGTAAAGATCTATTAAAGAAAACTAAGAAAGAAGATGATAAAGATAAAAGAATAGCTGAATTAGAAAAGAAATTAGCAAGTCTTACATTACAAGATGTAGTAAAGAAACCCAAGAAGGTTAAAATTATAGATACACCTGAAATTATTGAAGAGCCAGCGCAGCAGCCTAAAGTCCAAACACATATAGAAGAAAAAGCACAAGCGAAGCAGCCAGAGCCAGAACCTGTTGCTAAGGAGTTACCAGCACCAGTGAAAGTAGAAAAACAAATTAAAAAGGCTGTGTACCGAGGGAGAACGAGACGACGTGGCTAAGGTTTCACATCTTCGGATTTACTTCTTGTAATTATCATAGATTTTTTTTTGTTTAAGTTCTTTATTTTATTTTCCAATTGTTCTTCATCTCTAAGACAAACAATTTCCATAATATCAACCATTCTTTTAAAACCATAGGCTTTAGAAAGAGTTTGAATCTCATCACAAGTTTTACAAAAGTATCCACTATAAGTCATTCTTTCAGCTTCATCACAAAAGTAGCATCGCATATTTATAAATAGATTAAATATAATATTTTCAATATTTATATAATGACTTCTAAGAATATCCAAACTGAACTTTTACAATTAATCCAACACGCAAACCATCAACAAAATATTGAGGTTTATAATGGTAAAGTAAGTCTTTCTTCTGCTAATGGAATGGCTGTATATGCTGATTCCTTACCAACTCCTACAATGGACGCTGACGGAAGAGATGGCTGGTTATTTACTAAGACTGTAGCTGATGCTTCAAAGTTCAATTATTATTTTTATAGTGAAGGTAATAAAGCAGTAACTTTAGATCAAATACATTCACTATGTGCTAATATAAGTATGGATACATATCCAAGCAGTGCCTCGACACCTTTCTTTATTATTTATACTAAACCAACTGGAGTAGGAGATGCTGGAGCTTGGTATCATTCACGAATCATTTATACAATGGATGCTAATGAAACTATATTGTTAGGTGAAGACATAGAAATCTATAGTATTCATAGTCAAGCCAATCATCATCAAAATAAAAGACCAGTCAGTTTTAATACCAAGATCGTTGATGGTGATGGTGCTAGTAATGAAGAAATCTATACTATATCAATTCATAGTGATAGTGCTTCTCTTGCTTCGACGCAAATATTAGTAACTAGTGTTGGTTTTTCTATTAAACAAAACAATAAAATTATAAACAGAAGAATTAGTTTGAATTAAAATCTGTTGTTTATATAAATGAAACCAGTTTATAAAATGCGTAGAGCAGAGATGCGAAAAGAAATCAAAGAAAAAGAAAGAAAAAAGCCTAAGATATCGCTTAAACAGATATTTGATAAGATGGCTAAAAAACCATACAAGCGATAATGATAATTTTTATGTTAAACGTCTAGATTTATTATCTATCGTTATTTTATATGTCTACTGTCATCAATACTAGGAATGAATGGATTGAATATTTAACTGAATTAAGACCAGATCTAAGTGCTGGATCAAAAAAAGCATATGGTTCACAATTAGTTAAAATATCCCTAATAAATAATCTAAAAGACCCAACTCCATTGTCTTTATTAAATAGATTAGCAAATAAGGTTATAAGAGATAGAAGTTTAAAGTTTATCTTTGGAGATCTTACTTCTAATCAATCTAGAAATTTAAGAATTGCTTCTGTTTTATCAATCTTAAAAGAAAACAAAGCTAATATTAATCCTAAGAAATATAAAAAGCTTTTTGATACCTTAAAAAAGGTAGGAAAAGAACTAAGAGATGTAATAACTGAAGAAAGTGGAAATAATGAAAAATCTGAAAAGGAAATAAAAGCTATGACTACTACTTGGTCAGACTTAGAAAACTTTGCTTCCTCATATCATAGTCTGAATTCTACAGCTGATAGAGATTATATTATATTAAATCTATTATTGAATAATTATGAAGTAAAAGATGATATAAAATACAATGTTTTATTAAGGTTAATTGAATATGCTACTCTTCATATTTGGACAAGTAGTCGCAAACCCCCAAATGACCATAAAAATTACTTATGGATTCCTAAAAATTTACTCTATATACAGCATTCTAAGACAGTTGGCGGTATTAAAACAAATGGCCGGCAAGCCACTTATAAAACTTATCCAGTAAGCAACGAGATTATGGATAAGATTAAGATTTATATTAAGACTAATAAATTGAAAAAATCAGAGCAATTATTTAGGAATGTAAATGGAACTCCAATGACAAATAATTTTTTTGGTAAAATTCTAAAACAACTATTAGAACCATTAAATGATAATCTTACAATAGGAATGGTAAGGAAGATATATGAGAATAGACCAATACCAGAGAATCTAACTGGTAATCAATTAAAGATGTTAAACCAACTTGTAGATCACTCTATGGAAGTTGCTCAAATCTTTTATAAAAAAATATAACTATAACATAAATGGTTTATACAAATAAGATGAAATTTAACAAACGTTATAAACAAAAACTTAGTCAACCAAACTCTAAGAAAGATATTAGTAAGTTGACTGGTATATCAATGAGTATATTAGATAAAGTCTATGATCGTGGATTAGGTGCTTTTAAATCTAATCCTGGTAGAAGGGCTAAATCAGCTCCACAATGGGCTATGGCTAGAACTTATTCATTTGCCGTTGGTGGAAAAACACGTCAAACCGCTGACGCAGATCTATGGAAAAAACATATGAATAAAAAAAAAAATTAATAAGCTTTAGCAATCAATCGCTCAACTGAACTGGTCTTTTATCACCTTCAGCTTTAACTCCTCTTTTAAATCCAGCTCTGATCTCTGGGATAGTATATCCTTTAGGAGCGTCAGAACCTGGTAAACCTTTTCTATATGTATTATCTAAGATATAAGAATGATGTGAAATTGTTCCACCATATCCTTTTTTTGGTTCTACATCCCATTCTTCTTTCCATTTAAACTTTTTGGTTAACCAACCATCAATATGTTGTTCTTTGTCTTTTTTCATTTGAGCAGCCAATCTAGGAATAAATGCTTTCTTATAAGAAACAATAGTACTTCCAACAACAAATTGGGGAATACCTTTTATTTTATTTAATCCACCCCATTGTGAAATTCTATTCATAGGAAACTTGGCTGCTAACTTTTTATATAAACTATAAGGTGAATATACATCAGCGTCATCTTCGAAAACAATAGTATCTCTTTTAGATTTTTCTAGTATAGGAAGTAAGTAATTCTTAAAAGTATGGAATACAACTCTAGATCTTCTCATCCCTTGAGCAGCCATATCAGGAGCATAAACAATTTGAACATGTGGAAATCCTCTTTCTTTTAATTGTTTTTCTAATCTGGTAGCCATAAGTTCATTTCCTTTATAGGAGAGAATATAGGCATTTAAATCGCCATCAGCAACTAATGGTTTTTTGTCTAAAGATGTTTCATTACTTACACCTGGTAATGGTATTGCTTCAGCTGGTTTTTTTCCAGTTTTCTTTATCGCAAACTTTTTTTTCTCTGGTTCAGAAGGTTTTTTTCCAGTTTTCTTTATCGCAAACTTTTTTTTCTCTGGCTGCTTCGCTTGTGGGGTTTTCTCAGCTGGTTTAAAAAAAGCTTTCATTTCATCAGAAGGAAGAGGCATTTATTATGATACTATATAAAAAAAATTAAAAAAATACGAAAATAAAATCTGTGTAGAAATTAAATGGTAAAACTTTTGAGACTTACAACCGATAATAATGGCAAGTTTAATGCTGATTTAGATGCTGGTATTGAAATGAGTGAAAATGCCCAGATCGCAGTTCAGAATTTAACGTTTGAAACTACATATGATGTTTTATCAGTTCACGGTGACAATCAACTGCTAGAAACAAATTGGAATGCTGGCGTGACTACTGTTCAATATGGTCGATTACAACCAAAAGATTATACTTCAGCTAATATTGCGACTTTATCAATTGATTTAGAAGGAGCATTAAATGAAACCCTAGGAGTAGATACCTTAAATTCTTCCGCATCAGCTCAGGATAATTATAGTGAATTTAAACTAAGTGAAGATACAAATACAACCTTATCAAATATTCAATATAAACTATGCCCTCTTAGTCTTCCTTTCCATTTGAATATAGATGCCGAACTAAGAACAGATGTAAAAGGCGACCGTTTATGGGGGGTTAGTGATGTTGTATCTAATGTTAGTGGAAATTTGATACCATCTTTAGCTATTGGAAACACTCAAGTAGCTGGAGACGGAGGGATTAATCTTGGAAACTTACAGCAAGTTTTCGCAGGTAATAATCCAACAGCAGATTTATCACACTTTTGTTATCCGATAAAAGATGAAGGTCAATTATCATATGGTAGTGGTGTATTGTTTTGTAATGTATCAAATGTATTAGATAATAGCGGTGATTCAAATACAAACGGATTTGGTATGGGTCTTTCATTTACCCCATTAGACCAAGCAACAGGCAATGGCAATTCTAATATTTCTAGTGACATGAGAGATTTTGAAGTTAGAATAAATCGACCACAAGATACATATACTTTTCATAATAATCTTGTTGCTGGAACTTCTGCTGTTAGACCACATGTATATTCAACAGCACAAGACGCTAATAACGCAAAACATGACCTTATGATGATAGAAAGAGCTGATGACAAAATAATTGGTTCAATTTGTAACTTAAATTCATACTCAAACTTACCTCAGGGTAATCCTTGGACTCAAACACCAACTCCAGCAACCGAAAATTTTGATACGACAGATTTAGGAGAAGTAGCAACTTATAGAAGAGTTCAAGTTGGTGGAGGAGCAATACACTGGTGGGAAGCAGTTGATGCGACTAACTGGAACATATATTTGACTAAACCAGTTATAGGGCAAACTCCAGATTCGACAGCAACAATAGTTGTAGCAACTGGTGTTATAACTATAGGAGGAACAACCTTTACTCCATCCGGCTCAGCTCCTGGTGTAATAGGTGGAACTACCGGTCTTAAACGTGTAATATTTCAGCATCGGTTAACATACGCTCAAAGAACTCAACCCTTATATCCATATATGTATTTTTGCGGTGGATTTGGAACAGCAATAGCTGGACACCCAGCATTTACACCACATTGTCTTACTGAGGAAAATCTAGATTTTAAAATAACTGGAGCAGATCAAATCCTAACCACTGCTACTCCACCAGCAGGAGGAGATGTTAATGCTTTTGAACTTTATTCTGGAACTAATAGTGTATATACAGACATATTACAAAATGTGCTACGTGATGAACAATTTATTGATGATGATTATAGTAAAAATCAAGATATGCAAATTGAAATAAATAATGAAATTCTAAGAAGTATAGGATTTACTGTTGGTAGAAATAATGCTGACACTTTTACCTTTTCTAATACTTCAAACCCAAGAACTGGAATAAGAATAACAAATGAGAATGAAGCTGGTTATGATTTAATAGCCCAGAATGAAAATACTTTGAGTAATAGTGATAATTATGTTTTGATGATTGATAGTAATCCAGTAAAGAGTTATGATGCTAGTAAATTCAATTATGATAAGGGATCAACGCAAAATATAAAACAAAGCAATAGAGGTAGACAATTGAATATATTAGCTACAATTCCTGTGAATGATTCTACAAATGGAATAGTAGAATATGACGCAAATGAATTAGTCTATATTGATTTAGATAACAAATTCCCACAAGTATTGAAGAATATTAGATTAAGAATATTAGATAAGAATTTTAATGAAATCTCTACAATAGGAACTTCTATATTGACACTTTTAATAAAAGATGAATAAAATATATATATATTTCAATGGCTACTAAAATTGATAAAGTACTATACAAACCTACTAAGAGTTCAAAGACAGATAAAAAAATGATGGTATATGTTTTAAAAGATGGAAAGAAAAGACTAATCCATTTTGGACAGAAAGGAGCTCCAGACTTTGCCTCAGGAACTGCTACCAAGGAACAAAGAAAATCTTATTTAGCCAGATCTGGTGGAATAAGAAACAAACAAGGACAATTAACTAAGAACTTAAAATCCAGTCCAAACTATTGGTCTAGGAAAGTTTTATGGAAGTCTTAGAATATTTACGTTATTCACACTTTTCTTTATTTTTTTTATATTATATCTATTTATAAACATTATGGATATTTACGCAAGTGGACAAATTAGAACTCATTATATTGATCCTGTATCTTTCGTTCCCAATGGACGATGTGCCTTCGAATTAGATGCCTCAAAGGCAGCTTATCTTACAAATATGCGACTACTTGACCTTGGCTGTACATCTGATGGTGCTGTTGAATATAATCAGGGACTCGGATGCCTTGCTCTTATTAAAAATATTAGATTGATGGACGCAAGAACTGAACTTTCAGCTTTACGAAATCCAGCTCAATACCTGTTCTTTAAAAACTCTAATAGAACAAATAGTGATAACAAATCACAAGATAAATATTTAAAACGTAATAACTTAGGACAGACTATCTCTGCGATTAATAACAAAATAAAGTCCGTCCAAGGATCTGGAGGTGGAACAGATACATTAGCCAGTGGTAATGCTAACTTAGCTTATCTTGACCTTCGTGAAGTCTTTCCACTTTTAAACCAAATTCAACTTTTACCCACAGCAGTGTTCAGTAATTTAAGAATTGAAATAGAATTTGAAGCACGAGTAGGACAGCAAGTTTTAGCAGATACCGCCAGAACTATTAACGTTGCTAGACCAGTATTGGCTTGTGATTTTACCGATAATGTTGACTTGGTTAAACAAGGAATGTCTCAATTGATGGAACGAGGAGCAGTCTGGAATGAAATCGAAAATGATAACTTTACAATCGCAGCAGTAGCACTTGCTGGAGATACTGAACCAAGGCAAGAACAACAGTTCCAGTCTTTAGCCTTCAGAGGCAAATATGTAGAGCGAATTTTGCTATGTAAGCAGCTATCAAATGTTGCCGATGGTCTTAATGGAACAAATGTCTTAGGTTATGGTGGAGTTGCTTCATCTCAGGCATGGCTTCAGCAGAATACCCAGATGAGATTGAATGGTAAAAACGTTTTACCAGGCTTCAACGGTGCTACTGGTGATATGGAACGGTTAGCAATGGTTGCTGATGAGTGGGGAGTCACTACTATGGTTCCTGGATCAAATTATTATGATTGGGCAAATATTGGTCAAGTTACTGATGATGTTAATTTGGCTGGACAACAGTCATGGGACTGCTTGAGACTTTCAGCTAGAGTTAGAGAACTTCAAGTACAAGTTTCAAGACTTAATAACCAAGATACAACGGCTGGTCGAACTGCTACAAATGATAGCTGTGTTGTAAATTTATATGCCGAGATTCGTAAGGTACTTTCAATGAATGAGAATGGAAGTTATAGTGTCATTTATGGTTAATTCTTTTTTTAAAATTAATTCTATAATTATTTAATTTATTCAAGACCCATTTAAGATAAATTAAAAAGTATTTATCTTGGATAAATTAACTTAAGAAATAATAATCTTATATATCTATAATGGCTACTTTACGACAATTTCTCGATATTAACCGAATTCCTTATTTAAGATTTAACCAAAATGTTGTTGATGGTAAAAAAGAAGGAGCATCATTGCCTAGCGGTTGGGATAAACTTTCATATGATAAGTCTATGGAGTTAAATAAAAAACGGAAGGGAAACTATATGAATATTAATTGGAAGGGATCTAAGTTCTTTGTAGTAGATATTGATAAAGAAGGAAAATGGTGGGAGGATAATTATCCAATCACAGTAATGACTAAGTCTACAGGAAAAGGATTACCACATCTTATTTATCAGAAAAATGATAATGATACCTACAATGGAAATAATAAAGCTATGGATGGTGGAGATTTATGTTATAAAAATACCTTTGAACATTGGGATATAGAAATTGAAGGAAAACCAGTAAAGTTACCTTTTGTTCCTAAAGGTAAAAAGGATCTTAAACTAGATAATAGTCCTATTAAGGAAAAAAAGACAAACGATAAAGTAAAGTCTCCAGAAAGATATCTAAGCCAAAGAATTAGAGACAATGTAGAGAATTATCTTAATATTATAAAGAACCCAGACTACATTTGGGATGATTGGTTTAAATTAGTTATCGCAGTTAGAGAAATACATCCTAATTTAAAGTATCAAGCAAAAGAATGGAGTCAAAGATCCAAGAAGCATGATGAAGAGTTCTTTGAACATACATGGACAAAGACCCAACCTATGACTGGACTAGGAATGTGGACATTAACAAAGAAAGCATTAGAATCAGATAAAACAGCATTCTTGAAATATCATAATAGAAAGCTTGAAAGGACACCAGAATACTATTGCGACATGTTTATGGAAAAGTTTGGTAATGATAATCTTGTCTATACTGATGAAAAGCGATTATTTATTTTTAAGAATTCAAATTGGTATGAAGATAGTGAACGATTAAAGTTGAAGAAAACTATAAGGGAAATAAGCCAAAAGGATCTTAGAGATGTTAAGAAAGATTTAGAAGAAAATGATCCAATGAATAACAATTTAAATAAAATATGTCAAGAATTAGAGAAAATTCAAAAGAGATCATTAGTAGATGATATTTGTACATTTATTATCCAAAATCTAGATGAAGCTACTTGTAACTTAGAAGAAAGTGTTAAGTTTGATGTTGGTAAAGAACAAAACTACAATCTCCATTTTAAGAATGGTGTTCTTGAATTAGATACTAAGGGATGTTCTTGGAGAGATAGAACCTGTCAAGATTATATTACTGTAGGAAATTCAGTGAACAATTGGGAATTCAATCCATTTGAAAGAGATGAAGCTTTAATTGAAGAAGTAGAAAATGATTTTAAGAAGGTTCAACCAGATAATGCTCAAAGAAAGTTTATGCTTGAATGGTTATCTTATGGATTAACTGGCGATACATCTAGAACAAAATGTAAATTCAATATTGGATTAAGAGCATCAAATGCTAAGACTACAGAATTTTTGATTCATGCTAAATGTTTTCCTAAGTTGATTAAGAATGTAGATAGAAAGTATTTCAATGAAGGTTTTAGCAAACGTCATAAGACTAAGATTGATCTATTAACAAAACCAATTAGAATTGCCTATATTGAAGAGATAGATGAACATCAGTTAGAGGCCAGTGAATTAAAGGATGCTGTAGATGGTAAGAAACAGAATTGTGAAATTATGTATGGAACACAAACTGAAGGTAGTTTCTCGTGTAAATGGAATTTCTTAGGCCAGAGAGAGCCAGTTATTAAGGAAGATGCTGGTGTTTTGCGTCGTGGTATAATGCAGCAATATACATCAAAGTTTGCTGAAGATATAACTAAAGATGATTGGGATAAGAAATTATTTCCAAGAATTAAAGATTTTGAGAATAAGTATGATGATGATGCTTATAAGAATGCCTACTTACATCTATTACTAGATAATTACAAAGGAAGTGATTTCTATATTCCTAAGGAAAATACAGAGAGTTTTATCAATTATATCCAAGAGATTAATGGAGATAGAGATTTAGTTGAATTAACCGAAGAAGGATCAGTTGAAGATTGGGTAAGTAAAACTTCTTTATGTAATCTATTAAAGAAAAACGCTAGTAGTTTAAAGGCATTTATGAAAGAATTTTATCCACATTCAAAATATGATAGAGCTAAAAAAGTAGATGGACAACGTGGGAGTTATAATAAAATCAAAATAAAGAGTGAATAATAGATTTAAAACATATCAAAATAATTGATTTAAAACCTACAATCTATAATAGTATATATTAAAATATGACTTGGCATCCAAATCGTACAAACTATAAGTTTATGATTGTTGACAAAAAGACTGGTGATCGAAAAATGTATTTAAATGCTAAAGATTTATGTGACGAGTATGGAGTTACACCGTCAACTCTTTACCGTATCTTAAGTGGTAAACCATCTAGAAAGTATGATAAGAAATATTTATTTATTCGTTGCCGTTTACCTGTTTAGGTTCTGGGCAATTCTTTTCTATAACGCAATTGCTAACACAGCAACTACATCTCATTTTTGATAAGAACTTGTATGTCAAATCTACAAGTTTTAGTATAAAGTTTCTTCTATTATTTTTATCTGAATTCATCGTTTATATCTAAAGATATAATATTTATTAGCTATATATATGCCTTTGATTTACTACTTAGAGAATCATTCTTGTTCACTTATTATATATGTTGTAGTAGTATTATATTGTTTTGTTAATTTGTTTTTATAAAAAGAATTATATCATACTAATAAGTACTAAGACATCTAGTTAAATGTAAAATGTATATGAAAGTTATATTGATCAACTATTATAGTTACTACTTTGTCTGAACCAAATCAAAGGCAAATCTGGTGTGAATTTGTCCTTGACAACCAGATTATGATAACAAGATAGTTGTTATAGATTCCATGTTGAATTAAATCAGTTTAGCACCATAACTGTTACCATAATTTGACTGCGAGGTCGACAGTGAATTTATGGTGGGAATCCCCAGCTTGACCCCAACTAGTCTGGCTGTGTCAAAGTTATGGTGTGGCTGAGACCATAAAACGGTTGCTAGGGACATCTGTGTTAAGACCATAACTCTGTCATATAACGTAGTTATATGACAGAGTTATGGTCTTAACACAGATGTCCCTAGCAACCGTTTTATGGTCTCAGCCACACCATAACTTT
>Ga0208643_1000627_pt1 | contig 22514 bp, 12 predicted proteins | sample VirMetDEL_Nov_12_FD_184516 | JGI IMG/M metagenome (GOLD analysis project Ga0208643, IMG submission 184516) | Aqueous microbial communities from the Delaware River and Bay under freshwater to marine salinity gradient to study organic matter... | ecosystem: Environmental > Aquatic > Marine >... | reverse complement strand
TGTACCAGTTGTAGTAAGTGTTGTAACGTCAGACGCAGTTAAAAATTGGAATGTAACCGCAGTTACAACACCATTCGTTAATGTCATTGTATCAATAATCTCATTATTAGCGAAATCTTTAAAGAAATCACCACCTATTGTTGGGTTAAATGGTAAATCACTAACAAACCCCTTTTTAACGTTATTATCGGTTGCATCATGATAAATAATTGTATCTCCACTGAATATGGCAGTACCTTCAAGGTTAGTAGCTACATCAATAAAGTTATCAGTACCCGTATAATCTAATTGAATGTCATTCGCATTTGCAGTAATACCAATTCCACCAATTACATTTAGAGTTGGGTTGATTGTCGATGTACCCGTTTGTGTCATACCAGCTCCCGCAGTTACGGATGTTACCGTACCATCACCAGTTCCATAAACTAAATCATCATTAAATATTGATAATGGGATTGCACTAATAAGTTGTTTATTTTGTGTACCACCATTATCTGCAATAAGCCAATCACCAGTTAGTAGTGTACCACCAACGGCTAATGATGGTAAATCTAATGAAATTGCTGGTGTTAAACCACCAGTATCTGATAACCCAGTTGTTGTACTAATTGAAGTAAGGTATCTACCATCAATATCTACCGTTACAGTTGAACCAGATTGTAATGTATGTGTAATAACACCGTCACCAGTATTAAATGTTGCACCAGTTAAGAAGTCATCAGTATTTGCTATTAAATCACCAGAAGTAAGATATGTATTTGAATCTAACGTACCATCACCCTTTACGAAGTCGGTAACTGCACCACCTACGGTTATAAAACTATCTGCAATGGTATCACCACTTATACTTACTCGTCCATCATCTCTAATAGTAAACATTTCTGTTTCACCACTAGTTCTTACTTGAAAGGCATTGGTTGCTGATGTATCTCCTTGACTACCAATGGTTACAGAAGCATCGAGTGTGTAATTCGTTAAATTTCTATCACCAATATGTACTTCTCTAGAAGAATTACCATAAAGTATTGTATTTTCATCAATAGCAAGACCTAATTCTTCTGGTCTATGTAAATACATTCCAGTACCAACAGAACCATCAAAAGAATAACCTGGGAAATTATTTGCGGTTGCACCAATTGAATATTGTAAAAATCTAAATTGAGCACCACTAGTACCTATTCTTTGAAACCTTGCAGCGTCAATATTATTAAATGTGAAACCAAAATATGTTGCAGTGTCTTGGTCAACATGTATATAATTCTTGTTTGACACAAATTGTAAATCGTTATCAGTTCGTATAGTACCATTTACTAAAAGAGTATTACTAGTAGCTGACCAAATTAAATCTGGGTCACCAGTAATTGTATCTGCATCTGTGAAATAAGGTATTTGGTTAATTAAAGGAGTTCCAGTTGTATCAACATAACCAGTTAAATCACCAGAAGTAAGATACGTTGAAGAATCTAATGTACCATCACCTTTTACGAAGTCGGTTGAAGCACCACCAACGGTGATGAATGATTGTGAGGTGGTATCACCACTCACATTTAAGAAGGTCTCCATTGTAGACCCAGATTTTGAAATTAACCCTTTACGGGCTATAAATTGTTTTGACATAGTTTCACGCTTTTTTCACTTTCCAAAAGTGTGTGTTATCTTAATATATTAAATAATTCTAAATTATAAACCTCTAATGAATATTTTAATTTCCCAAGTACCAGAATCAACATCTGCTAGTAATCTCATATTACCACCAGATAAATCAACATTAAACGTTACTTGAGTTGTATCTCCTAATCATTGGTTGATGTATCAGTATATTCTACAAGTGTTCCATCATGACAAGCCATTACAGTTCCAGACCTTACATTTGTACCATTTTTAACTACATAATCAAAGAATCCAGCATCGTACAATGTTTGTGAAATTGTGGCAATCACTTCAGTACCCGTTGTAACAGTAAGATTTTCTTGGTTATCTAATAATGAATTAACAACATTAATAGTTGTTGATGTTAATGGTCCACTTAGAGTTCCACCAGATAGTGGTAAGTAAAGCCCACTAAGGTTTGCATTTGTAATCCATCCTTGGTCATTATTAAATTGACCTAAATCCCATTCATTTACTGCTTTACGACTTTCAACACCATTATCTAAATAAATAATTTCATCGGTAGCACCAACTATCGCACCAGTACCATCTGGTAAACTAGGAAAGTCAAGAGAAATTGCTGGTGTTAAACCACCAGTATCTGCTAAACCAGTTGCAGTACTAATCGCAGTAAGGTATCTACCATCAATATCAACAGTATATGTACCACCACTTTGTAATGTGCTAGTTATAACACCGTCACCAGTATTAAATGTTGCACCAGTTACATAATCATCAGTATTTTCAACAGTAGATAAATCATTATCAAATACACTTAATGGTATTGAACTAATAAGAGCTTTACTTGATACACCCGCATCATCAAATGCAAGCCAATCACCACCAGTTACAGTTGTTACACTTAACTCTTGTAAAGCTAATTCAATATCATTAGCATTGGCAATAATACCAGTTCCACCAACAACATCTAAAGTAGGGTTAACCGTACTTACACCAGATTGGGTCATACCAGCTCCAGCCGTAACACTTGTTACTGTACCTACATTGGAAGTCCATCCTTGGTCATTGTTAAAGATACCTAAATCGATACTACTAATAAGTGCTTTGTTTGATGTTCCCGCATTATCGAATGCAATCCAATCACCAGCTACCATTGTAGATACACCTAATTCAGATAAGTTTAATGAAATACTTGGTGTTAAACCACCAGTTGAGTCGATACCCACACCACCAGTTACTGCGGTAGTATATCTACCATCGATATCTACTGTATATGTACCACCACTAAATCTTGTACTAGTTATAACACCGTCACCAGTATTAAATGTTGCACCAGTAACATAATCGTTACCACCTAATCCATCTAAATCGACAGATGTTAGATATGTGTTTGAGTCAAGGGTACCATCACCCTTAACGAATTGAGTTGAAGAACCACCAACTGTTATGAAACTACTAGATGTTGTATCACCACTTACATTCAAAAACGCTTCTACTGTAGAACCCGATTTTGATATAAATCCTTTACGATGTATTAATTCATTTGCCATAATTATTTATTTTTTACTTGTTTTGACATACTCTTTTATATAAATATGTCGATTATTTTTATAATGCTCTAATCATTACTTTTATTTCCCACCCATTGGTGGTTGTGTCTGCTAATAACCTTAAGTCACTACCAGATATATCTGTACTAAAGACGACACCACTTGTGTCACCTATGTCTGTTGTTGAGTTGTCTGTGAACGCAGTTGTCCCACCCATAAAGGTTGACATGATTGTTCCAGCTCTTATATTTGTTCCCTCTGATACCACATAGTCGAAAAATACGGCCTTATGTGATAGAATAGAAACGGTTGCAATTGTTTCTGTTGTTGCAGAATCAACTGTTAAATTTTCTTGATAATCTAATTGTGAATTATCTATATTGACTACGGTTGTACTAATTGTGGTCGCACTAATTGAATTAAATACTGGCGTACTTGTTATGGTCCAACCAGAAAGGTTACTATCCCATTGTATAATATCTAAATCACTTTCAGTCCCACCAGACCAAGTAGCTTCTTGTAAATCATGTAAATGTGGGTATCTTGTTGGTCTAACAAATATATTACCGTTTACATGTGTATGTATAACGATAGCCATCTCAATTTTTAAATTAGGTGATATAGGTTGAACATTGGTTAAACCACCAGCAATTGTTGGGGAAACCCACAAAATATCCCCATCGTTCCAAGTTTCACCATAAGGTGTACCAGTAGTATCAATACCCCTAACTAAACCAAATTCAGTTACATAACCATCATCACCATCAAGTATATCTTCAGTTGCAACACCTAATGTAAATTTTTCTTCAACGGAACCATCGGCAATCATATATTCACCTAAAATCTTACCACTAGAACCTAAAGTGCCAGCTGCTTTAACAACACTACCATTAGTTATGGTAGACCCACTTTGATTTTTAATATAATAAAATAGTTCTTCACCAATTTGTTGTTGTACATTAGAACCATGCATACCTAAACTTAATGTACCATTATCCTCATCCCAATAAATTCTACCTTCAACTATTGTGTTTCCACTATATGTAGTATCAAATTGGATATAATCAACTGGGTTTATTGTTGTTGCAGAAATATTACTCACACTTATTGTGGTCGCAGTAATAGGACCAGTTAGTGTTCCACCAGAAAGTGGAAGATAATCACCACTTAAATCACCAACGGATGTTAAATAAACACTAGAATCTAAACTACCATCTCCTTTAACGAATTGTGATGAATTACCACCATTTGTTACATGTGAATTAGCAGTAATAGTAGTACCAGTAATTGTACTACTAACCTCTAATGGTACATCTATCCCAACTAAACCAGTTGGGAATATTGTCATCATGGGGTCTATATCATAACCACCAGCTTTAAAATTTATATTACTAGCACCACCAGATGTTATATGACCATCCGTAGTGAACGCCATATTCATTATACCACCTGGTGATGAAGTTGCGAAACTACCAGACTCACCAGCAAGATAATTCGAACCAGATGCTTGAATCGATACGCCATGACCATTATCATTTACCATTGAAAATAACGCTGCAGCATCTGCATCTGTAGATTCAACTAAAAATCTTGTCCTACTTAATCCATCTGAAGGAATATCTTTAATATGTAATGCATGGGTTGGTGTAGTAGTACCAATACCAACATTACCATTCTCTAAGATAGTAACTGACGTACCAGTACTTGCAGTATCATCAATACCAGTACTTTCGAAATTAGCTATAATTCCAGTCATTGTACCACCAGATAGTGGTAAATAATTCCCAACCTCAGAAGTTGTTGCGTATATATTAGAATCTAAACTACCATCACCCTTAACAAAATCTGAAGATGTACCACCAGAACTAATAAAACTATTTGCAACAATATTTCCATCTACTTCTAATTTTTCACTAGGGGATGTAGTTCCAATACCTACCCCAGTAGTGGTTAATGTAATATTATTATTATTATTATTATCTACATTAAGACTTATTGTGTCAGTATCTTCATTACCAATAATTCTAACTCTACCAGTATTCCCATCACCAATATCACTCCAAGTTATTTGTTGTTGATTTGGTAATTGTATACTACCGTTAACAGTAAGTTTTTCCTCTGGGTTAGTTGTATTAACCCCAACAAATCCATCATTGGTTATTGTAATTGTAGTAGCCGTACTAGCTGTATCATCAATACCAGTGCTCTCAAAATTATTGATAATACCAGTCATTGTTCCACCAGATAGTGGAAGATAATCACCACTTAAATCACCAACGGATGTTAAGTATACATTTGAATCCAATGTACCATCACCCTTAACAAATTGTGATGCAGTACCACCATCTGTTACGAAAGTTGTCGCACTTATACTTCCACCAACCAATAAATTATCTGAACCTGGGTCAGTACCAGTTATTTGGTCAGCAACGGCATCACCAATAGATACACCACCAGTTGACCATATAATCATTTTTTGGGCATTACCGATACGGTAACCCATATCTGTACCAGACGGTGTATTAAATATTGTTTGGTCAGTAGCACCAGCTAAGAAAGCATAATTTGTAATATCTGGACTTGATTGGTTAAACCAAATACCTGGAAATGGGTTTCCTAATGACCTATGAACACCAACTTTAGCCGATTTAGAAAAACCTAATTCTTCTACATTTATAAATTGACCAGACGATGTACTTAAAGTAGAACTTATATTTACATCCCCGTCCCAAGTGAAATTACTAGTACCACTAAATGCACCACCATTGTTAAATTGAACACTTGTGTCTGGTGCGGTTGCACCAGTAACAAAACCACTATGTGTATGCCCAGTTAAAGCATACCTATTATCTAGATTAGCAACCACCGTATTTCCAGAAAATAATGTCATGGTTAAATCACCAGTTGACGTATTAAATGTCGCACCAGTTAAATAATCATTACCAGCTCCAACACCAACTTCATCTGTAAAATTGGCTTGTACTAATCCACCATCTCTTTGGAATAGACTAATTGTTTTGGTTGTTGTACCACTAACAGTCATACCAGTTATGGTATCATTATATGCACTATCCCAATCGTTTGATGTTGTACCACCAGATGTTGTAAATAAATTAGACCATGTGTTACCACTTACCCTTAATTCATCTGCATATAATCTCATCACCTCAACAAGATTTGTGTTATCAGTTACTTCAAATGACATATAAGCACCACCTGGTGTACTGCTAGTACCATAACCAGTTAACTTAGCAGTATCGCCAGTGGCATTTGAAAACAATAAACTCTTTGGACTTTCTCCAAATGTATTATTAATATCGATTGTACTACCACTTGTAGAACTAATATCTTGCACTCTAAGACCTCTAAATGAAGGTTTGGACGTAGTAGTCACATCTTGGTCAATATACCCGTGGTCAGTTCCTAAACTACTAGCATGGATTGTATTTGCAACAACCGCAGTGTTGCCCGTAACTGCATCATGGAAATCTGTGATATCTGTAGATAAATGAGTATGTGCACTTAATGAATATCTAGAATCTAAATTAACAGTATTACCGTTTGAGATTGAAAGGTCACCAGTACTTGCACTAAATGTAAGTGTTTGAGAATCTGTTTCAGCCGTTAAGTACCTACCATCTAAATCAACATTAAATGTACCACCACTTAATCTATTAAATGTAACAACACCATCACCAGTATTAAATGTTGCACCAGTAACGTAATCATCAGTATTACCAGTTTCAGTATAACCAGTTAAATAAACGTTAGAATCTAATGTACCATCACCCTTAACAAATTGTGATGCAGTACCACCGTTGGTTACAAATCTACCACCATTAATATAACCCGTATCACCCTCAATACGCATTCTTTCAGACATAGCACCACCACCACCATCTCTTAGGTTGAAAACATAATCAGCCTCAATTGCACCAGCAGTGTGATTCACAAATTGAACCGCCATATTACCAAATACATAACCAACGTCAAGAGTGTCTAAACTTGTGAAATTCCAAGAAGAATAATTATTGTTTGTTTTATCTTGATTCCCCAACCCAATACCAGATAACGAATTTGTTAAATCAGTACTAGTGTCTGCAAATGTCACACTTAATGGTGCTGACCTACCAGTACCAGTGGCAGAAGTATCAATCCTCAATGCAGTATATATTGGACCACTAGAATTACCTATAATATTTACATAAGCTCCAGTCCAAGTGAAATTACTAGTACCACTAAATGCACCATTATTGTTAAATTGAACACTTGTGTCTGGTGCGGTTGCACCAGTAATATATTCATTATGTGTATGACCAGTTAAAGCATACCTATTATCTAAATTAACTATATTACCACCACTAATCTCTAAATTACCAGTATCTGCACTAAATGTAAGTGTTTGACTATCTGTTTCTGCTGTTAAGTATCTACCATCAAGGTTGGTAATTATTGTACCACCACTTAATCTTGTTAGTGTTAAATCACCATTACCACTATTGAATGTTCCACCAGTTACATAATCATTTGTAGTATCACCCGATTTAAGATATGTGTTTGTATCTAATGTACCATCACCCTTAACAAATTGTGATGCAGTACCACCAGATGTTATGAATGAATACGCAGTTGTATAACCAGAAATACCTAATGTATTTGAAGTTAAACGCATACTTTCAACCAAGTCGGTTGAGTCTGTAACTTCAAAAGATAAATAAGCACCATCTGGTGAACTACTAGTACCATAACCAGTTATCTTAGCAGTATCACCAGTAGCGTTTGAAAATAGAAGTGTTTTAGGACTTTCTCCAAATGTATTAATTATTTCAATTGTACTACCACTTGTAGAATTAATATCTTGTATTGTTAAACCACGATATTGTGGCTTCGCAGTTGTTGTAACATCTTGGTCAATATACCCGTGGTCAGTTCCTACGCTAGTTGCGTGGGTAGTATTAGCCATAACGGCTGTGTTACCACTAACTGCACTATCGAAATCTGATACTTGGGTTGAAGTAATTGTAATTGCAGATTGTACATAATGAATACTTGTATCACCAGTATGTGCATCAAAATTAATTGTATCATGTGTATGACCAGTTAAAGCATATCTACCATCTAAATTTACAATATTTCCATCAGATATTTCTAGATTACCAGTATTTGCTGAGAAAGTAAGGTTTTGATTATCTAAATCAGTTGTTAAGTATCTACCATCTAAATCAACTGTTACTGTTGAACCAGATTGCATACCAAGTGTTAATATACCATCACCAGTATTAAATGTTGCCCCACTAACATAGTCATCAGTATTAGTACTAGTATCACCCGTAAGAGCATATCTACCATCTAAGTTTACAATATTACCTTGGGATATTTCTAAATCACCAGTGGTTGCTGAGAATGTAAGTGTTTGTGCTGTATAACCACTAATTGGTAAGTATCTACCATCTAAATTAATATTAACTGTTCCACCACTTAATCTATCAAGACTAAGTATACCATCTGTAAAATTAAAGAATCCACTATCAACATAATCATCAGTATTGGTACTCGAATCTCCACTTAATGCATATCTATCATCCAGGTCAACATTAAAGGTTGAACCAGATAACATATTAAGTGTTAATATACCATCTAAATTATTAAATGTGGCACCAGTTAAATAATCATCAGTATTATTGGTTAATCCAGATAATTTAAGTTTTTCACTATCACTAAATTCATTAGTGTTTGCATTATTTTCATATTGGGCTTTAATTTGGGCATCGGTAAGTAATGAGCTTTCACCTAATTGTTCTATCCATAAATTATCATCATTATCCCATATGTATCTAACAACATCATTACCTAAACCTTCATCAACATCTGCATAGTTACCTGGACTTGCGGTTGGGTGTGTAATTGTTAAAGCAGAAAATGATGGGTATACACCTAAATAGTGTGATGTTAATCCACTAAATGTTTGGTTTACCCAACCTTTGGTTATTGCAGAATCATCAGTAGCAGAATCAATTTCTGCATTGGAAAGACTTGGGAAGAATGATGTACCATCTGACATCACAACAAAACCATTTCTTCTTATTGCAGCACCATTTGTACCAACACCAACAATAAATCTTGGTCCGAATGTATTAAAAGAAGCAGCAGAAGCCGTAGCTGTTGATGTTGTTAAATCTTCATTTGACATACCAACAACTGTAGATGATGTAGAACCACCTCTAAGCCAAGCACCAAACATTGCAGAACTTTGACCACCATACATATTCATATATCTACCAGAACCCGTTGATTCATATATAACGGCAGTACTAAGACTAGCACCATTTGTTCCAATATTAGATGAAAACACATTAAATATGCTATTATACATATTATTGTAGAAATTGGTTGGTGTACCATCAATATTTTCAGATGCTAATATATTACTACCACTATACCCATTGGTTGTAGTACCAGCCATATTTTCACCAATCATTAATGTGTTTAGGAATGGGTTTGAATTGTTTCTACCGAAGGTTACAGAACCAGCACCAGTAGAACCCATTGTTGTAGATGGGGCAGTACTACGACTAAAATCAATAGCACCAAGTCCTATATTACCATAGTTAGATGGGTCTCGACCAATAAGTCTCCAACCATCACCACTACCCTCATTTATTCGCTCAAGTCCAGAAGCTACAGCCCCAGAGAAGGAAAGATTTTGACCATTAATTTTATATAGGAAAACAGTATTACCACTTTGTATAACATCATGTATAACCTCACCACGTAAATAAATTAGGTTATCGTCCAGTTCGGCATGCGTCAATACACTACCCTTGGTAACATCTGCAATAGGTGTCACCCAAGGGCTGGTTTTACTTCTTAAGATTAATCTGTTAGTAGCCATTAAACTGGTTATAGTTATAGTTATAAATATTAACTTTCTTATTTAAGTTAACATTATTATATAACCAGTTTTAATTATTATGGGTTATAGTATTATTTCATTATAATATACAGTACATACTACTGTACCATCACCAGTTAAATCATCTGCTGAAAGACCAAGAGTTGCATCTATATTCTCTCCAATACTATTTATAGACTTCCCAATTATATTTGAGAATGAGTCATCTGCTGAAAGTGCTCCAGTTTCTCCACCATCATCGAATATATATACTCCACCCTTTCCTAAGAATTCTAGAGCATTAGAAGCGGTATATCCAGTAGTTACATGGGTGTAATCTACTTTAAGCATTATTGGGATTTTAATTTTTCCTACTTCTCCAGTTAATCCTACCTTTGGTATGGTAAAAGAATTTCCAAATTCCGATGCTGTAAATGTGGTTACTTCTGATAATACACCAGAACCAATAACACCAAAAGGTTCCCAAGTACCTGGAGTTCCAGAAGCAATACATATCCAACCCACACTTTCTGAAGTCGTGGTTGGTAGAGTATTATATACTTTAGTACCAATTACCCAAGTACCTTGGGTTGGTATAGTATTTAATACCAACCTTTGGGGATTTTCTGTTGGAAAATTAACCAAATTAACACTATTGTATTTAGCTTTAACGGTCAATGAATCAAAAGTGTTTCCAGCGACACTTCCACCAGTCTTAACTTGAATTCTAACATATAAAACTGGGGCACTACCCAATGGTTTTGTGATACCAATACTTCTTTTACCAAGGTTTACGGTATTATTATATTGGGTAGTTCCACTATTCCAAGGCATTGAACTATTTTCAATATAACCTGGGTCTGTTGTTCCAGTATATTGTAAACCATCACTATCATAAAATGTTGCAAACATTCTGAATAAATCTGGGTTTCCACCCCTATCTATCGCCTCATACGATATCCCCATATCTTGGTCAAGTTTGAATATACCCGAATCGTATATAGTTCTAAAGTTGATACCAACGGTTAGATTAGTTCCATTTCTATAAATTTCTTCTAAGGTGTAATTTTCAGAGTTTTTATTTAATTCATAAACAATTTTATTAACCTTCCCTAGTTCATCAGAAAAAACAATTCTATTATTAAGTCCTAAGTCTGTTGTTATTATATTTGGTAGGGCATCTTCTAAGAAATCGTTTTTAGTGTTTGTTCTACTTAAAACAATTAAATTATTAGCCGCACTACTTGTAAAAAGTACTGTACTACCTTCTAACCTAACATTATGAAAAATATTATTAGTTCCCTTATTTATCCAAATTTGTCCATTTTCAATTGTAGGGCTATAAAAAGCATTATTGTTAGAATTAGATAATATACTATTATCAATATCAATATAAACCTCGGCTATTCTATCAATATAAAAATGATTCTCATTTACCCACCCCTCAAGGTTTGAAGTAATATGAACCTTGTCAAATTTACCACCAGTTATATTCATATATCCAATAGATGCTTTAGTTGGTAAATTACTATCCGCATGTAGTAATAGTTTTGTACATCTTCCAGCGTATACTTTACCATTCTTTCCACCAGTATATTTTAATGTACCACTAAATACATTTATGAAACTATGATTCAAAGGAATATCGTCTGTACTAACCATTCCTACTTCAATAGCCCTAGTCTCTGTATTACCCCTTATCCTTGATGGCATATCGATAAATTGTATTCCGAACCAATCTAAATCGGTATCCGTAAAGAAAAAGTCTTTATTATATCCGCAAGTTAATTTCAATCCGAAATCTCTTGCAAAATCACCAGCTTGTTGCATTGGTATTAAATCATTTGTTCCGAAACCTAAACCTTGTGCACCAAACCATTCTAAGAATACACCTTCCGTTTCCCAAGTTCCACCAGATAGAGTTAAAGTTGCATCAAATATAGCGTCATTACTTGTATTAATTATTGTAGTACCAGAACCCACAATTTCACCATTGGTGAAAGAACCACCTCTAAAATCTAATGTAGTACCACTATTGATAGTGATTGAAGTACCAGATAAATCTATTGGGTATTGTAATATTAAATTACTATTAAGTGTTGCCACATCATTACCCCAATCAAAGTTTTCTGGGACATACTCTACGTGATAATTTGTGTGTGTATGAGCAGTTAATGAATATCTATCATCTAAGTTAACAGTAACTGTATTACCAGATTGTCTAGTTAAATCTAAATCACCAGTACTCGTATTAAACGTAGCACCAGTAACAAAAGTATCTGTAATTGTTACTCCAGTAAATCCAATTATAAATGGTTCAGCTTCACTACCACCACCAGTAATACTTATATCCGTCCCCTCATTAAGATAGGTTGTCCCAGTTATATTTGTCATACCACTAAGTACACCACCAAGTGATTCTGGTGAAATACTATTAGGTAGTATTTTAGAACTAATATCTGATTGTATTTGGTCTTGTATTTCCTTCTTTGTTGCCATTTCTTTTCTTTTTTAAGTTAAATCTATATATCTAAGTGTTATGAATATGTTTTGAGCTGTTGAGATATTTGATAATGTATTATCCACAATATTGGTTACAAAATTAACCGTTTGGGATTTTACAAAAGTAGTCCCTTCCCATAAATAATCACCATTCCAATTACCTGGGTCTTCGGTTAAATCTAAATTATCATAATCTTTACCAATAAATAATTCATCTAGTAATATTGGTCCATTAAGGTCAAAAGTACTTGTATTTAACACTTGGATATGAACAATAGTAGTTGACCCACTAAAATCAGATGGGTCTTTACTTAATTCTATTTCAATAGTGTCACCAGAATATGAGAAACTAATATCTTCAGTTGTCGCATCTTCATATGTAAGTCTAAAATCTAATTCACCATTTACATAATCATTTTCTAAATATAATGCGTTAGTGTCCATACCAAAAGAGATTGTTTCTGGAACACCATATAATGTCCAATCATTCATAGTACCAGTTGGTGCACCAGATGGTAAAGCTTCACCACCACCACCTCTAGTATGTATATTATCATAAAAAACTAACCCATTCCAACCCTCAAGTCCTTGATTCTGCCCATTTGTTGTTGTACCAGTGTTTACCCCATCAATACTAAGATTGAATTTAACTTCAAAAGCTTCAAAATTACCAACTGATATATTACTATTAGATATTGTTATTTTATCCAACCATGTACGACCTTGGATTTGTGGTGTTGGGATTATTAAATCTTGACCAGCAACATAAGATAAATTAACTGTTGTGTCACCAGTTGGTGTATCAAATTCAAATGAAATGTCACAATCTTCAACAATTACATCATTAACCGTAAATCCAGAGGTTGCACCAGAAAATATTAATTCAACACTATTTGATATTACAATTGGTCCATTATCTAAATAATACTCAATACCAACACCCTTGGTGTTTTCTCTAACCGAACTTATATTAAGTAATGAATGACCTTCTGGTATTGATAAATCGATTTGTGATAGATTATTACCATCTGGTTCAAATATTACCTTCTCATATACAGATTTACCACTAAGAGTATATATCTCTGTACCTGTGTCACCACTAAGGTCTGGTGCAGTATAGTTTATAGCATCAGTAATTACTTGTCCCAATATTTCGGGTGTTATACTGTTATTTGCCGTTTTTAGTGTTATATTATCTAACACACTTTGTAATAGTTCGTCTTTTGTTGCCATTTCTTTTTTATTTATTTTTTATTACCAAAATACTGGATTAAACTCTGGGGTATATATCCCATCAATTGTTTCGTATCTTGGTGAATCTATTCTATAATTACTACTTATATCACACCAACTAAGGTCACATATATAAAATCTAAACTGAGATATGCCACCAATAAATGTCCCAGCAAAATTTGTTTCAATCGCCAATCCAAGGTCATCTGGGTCTTGCCCATCAAACGTCATGGATTCTAATAGTCCTTGACTTCCACCACCAAGACTAAAATTATATGGTACACCTAATTGTTTATCCTTATATTCATTAAGTCGTTTAAACACCAACTCATCCACATCTTCTGCTACAAACTTAAGTTTACTATTCACATAGAACATAAGTCTACCCTTTCTATTTGGTTTATTCTTTAAATCACACTCATCATATTCCTCTGGCATAACATACCTTATAGATATATATTCCCACTCATCACAAGAAACCATTCCAGATAAAGAATATTGCTCTTCAATTGTAATACCACTAACATAAATATCATTTTCACATGTTCCAGTTAATTTAAGTGCCCTATAACCAATACTACCATCTTCTCTTATTCTAAATCCTAATGCATTATCTATTACATCTATTTTTGGGTCTAATTCAAAATCATAATCTGAAGTAAGACCAGTATATGTACAAACTGTTTCAGTACCGTATCCAGACGCTGGAGCACCACAATCACCACAAGTGGCTTTATCATCACCAGTTGACCTACCATATATTAAAAATGGATTGGTATCAAATGTTTTAGTAATAGTACTAGCAGTTATAATAACTGTATCACCATCTAACGAACAAACCGTTTCGTTTCCAAGACCAGATGCTGGAGCACCACAATCACCACAAGTGGCTTTATCATCACCAGTTGACCTACCATAAATTAGGAATTGATTTGTTATTTCTCTTACTTTATGTAAGGATGGGTAAAGTGTTACTGGAAAACCATAATCATCAGAAAGTCTAATATCAGTTTCTTTTGTTTTGGTACAAAAACCACATTCTAACCCAAATTCATCTGTAAATTCATCAGTAAAAACATTACCATCGGTATTACCAGTGAAATAATTCCAAAATTTATTTTCAGCCCTAGTACCCATATAAAAGAAGAATCCCTCATTATTTGGGTAATCATCATTAAGTGTTGTACCCGTAATTGTATTACATGTTGTACCTGTTTGTGTTTTATTTACCCAAAACTCTGCAACCCAAGCCTTTGGAACTCTTGTTGGTAGAACTTCATAATCATAACCATCTAGTTTAAAATATCCTTGGTAAAATCCACCACATAAATCAATATAATCACCAATAGTGCCAACAGAACTAACTGTTGACATTGGGTATACATATGTTCCAGTATATCCACTAACACGATTAAATGTGAACCTAGTATCACCAGATGGTATTTCTATTGTTGTCCCAGTTAGTGTTTGGGTTAATCCAGTATTTGCAGTATCTCCACTTTGTTTTACATAGTGAATATATCCATTATCTATTCCAGTATACCCAAATGTTGTTAATGTGTGACCAGTATTTGTTGCACCAGTCCAGGTAACAAGACTATATATTGTATCTGCTGATGTAGAACCAGTTGAAAATATACCACTTTCATTAAAATCAATATGTACAACAAGACAATCACTATTGATTATACCATCATACATTCCATGTGAGGCAAGACCATCTTGTGCTAAATAAAAATCATAATATTGACTATTACTTAGATATGCATCTAACATATTAAAATTATAATTTTGTATATTACTCATTAGTTAATATCTTCTAATTTAATCTTCTTCCAACCAACAACCGTTTTAATAAATAAGTTATCAGTGTTTCTTGTTATTTCTCCCACCACACCAGTATCATCTTTACTTAATGGTGTAAATTCTGGTATTATCAACCCACGTGGTATTACATAGTTATTGGTTGTCCAATCACCATTTATATCAATAATAAATTTAGAATCATAATTTGTATCTATACCATTTTTAACAATAATACCACCACCAATTGAACTACCTTTAGTACCATTGAAGTTTAGTTCTATATAACTATCTTCAGATGTTATGGTTTCTGTATTTATTTCTGTTTTACTGAATATTGGACTACCAGGTGTTGCCAATTCTTTAACAGATTCAACCAACCAAGGTACTAATGCTTTATAATCCAAAGCAAGTATTGTATCACTCTTAGCCCTAAATCTTACCATATCTGGTATCACCTCTTTTACTTCTTGGGCAATCATACCATAATGAAGACCTTCACCCATATTAGATTCTTCAGTCCAATTAAAGGATACACCTCGTAATTGTTTAACCTTATCTAAGGCCGAACTAATTATATTTATATCTTTTTTAAGACTAATATCAGATACACCATCAATAATTTTCCCATTAGCATCGGTTTGTAAATCTGTTACAGATGTAAGACCATCGATTATTAAGTCTGGTACATATACAATATTTGGGCTAGTAGCAGTAATACCACTACCACCAATAATTACTGAATTTATACCACCAGCACTAACAGAATGTCCATCACCACAAAATATTCCAGAATTTATTGCCCCAGCAACAGTATCATGGTCTATACCACCAAGTATTACTGAATTATCGGCATATGCACCAACACTAGTTGCGGCACTAAATGTTTGTTCAAAATGAATAAATGAAGTAGACCCATCTGCAATAATATTATTATCAGCATTAAAGGATTGTCCACTACTAAATGAGGCAAAACCACTAGCAATTGTATTTGCACCAGCAGCATGACTATGGCCACCACTAGCCAATGTTCTAAGGTTTTGTGCGTGTGAGTCAGCCCCAGTAGCTTCTGTATCTTGCCCCTCTGCATGACTATTTTGTGTGGAAGCAATACATCCAGCACCCTCTGCATGAGAAGACATTCCACTAGCTTTTGTATTATTACCTTCGGCATGTGAATAAGTAGCACTAGCAATTGTACCACCACCTTCAGCGTGTGAACCTGTACCACCAGCCAATGTTCCACTACCCTCTGCATGAGAAGTAGCACCACTAGCTATTGTACTATCACCTTCGGCATGTGAATTTATCCCACTAGCCAGTGTACCATTATTTTGTGCATGACTTCCAGGTGCAGAAGCGGTTGTGTTGCTACCCATTGCAGTAGATTGTTTAGCACTAGCAGTTGTAAAAGCACCACTAGCAAATGAGTTATCACCACCAGCCGTTGTACCACTACCTATTGTAAATGATGTATTACCACTCGCAATCGTATTATAACCAGTTGCAATAGCATAATTACCAGTGGCATCTGTACTAGAACCATTAGTTGAGGTTGTTTTAATACTATTACCACCAGTTGAACCACTTAACCAATAAGTATCACCACCAGTTACAGCACTAAGTGGTGCGTATCTTCCATCCATATTAATTGTTACAGTACCACCACTAAACATATCAAGGTCTAAATCACCAGTTCCAGTATTAAGTGCTCCACCAATTAAATAATCATCAGTATTAGTACCAGTACCACCACTTGAATTCATCGCCCAAGAAGCCATACCTTCTGCATCACTAGTTAATACATAACCAGGTGTTGCATTTCTAGTTACTATAAGTCTATCTGTTCTTGTAATTTCTGGGTTATCTATCCATATTGTTCTATCTAAATAATTTATTGTTCCAGCCGATACTACTAAGTATTCACCATGACTTGCAGTACCAGTGAATATACCACCAGAGTCATTTATTGTTTCAACATCTACTGAATATGTAACACCCGTATAAGTTGTATATATTTTATTACCATCGATTTCTATTCTAGTATTGGTGACACCAGTAAATACATAACCAGTTTCTTGTGTTTCACCACTATTTGAATTTGTTATTACACTAAGTGAGTCTACCGCTAAATCCATTCTAGAATCTGCAAATGTAAATATTGTTGTTGTTAAGTTACCAGAAAACGTTGTTCCAGATAAACCACTATTATCTTCTATTTCAACAATGGTTGTTAAATCTGGTCCAGTTGTTAAACCACTAAAGGGTATACCAAATGTGGTAGAACCAGAAAATATGGTACTTGTTTTCTCTGTTTGTCTAACTTGTCTATTACTTGAATAGTCTATTTTTGTTTTAAAAGCCATGAAATTAGTATTTTTATATAAATATTCGAGTATTCTGTTATATTTATAATAAAAAGTATATTTATGAAATTTAGTAAGAAAAAATTTGAAGAAGAATATATCCCAGAGGAAGAACAAGTGGATGAGTTATTTAGTTTAGATGGTGAGTTCGGTGGTGATGTACCACATAAACCACATTCTGAAATAAAAACAGATACACAAAAATCATTTGATGATACATCAGATTTTGAACCTGCTGTACCACAAACTGGTGATGATTTTGCTAGTAAAACTAAAAATAGAAGTAATTGGTATGGAATGACCAACATGGGACAACCATATGGTAGTGGTGTAAATCACGCAGTATATACAGAAAATTTTATTAAAGAAAGAACCAAAGAAATGGTTAAAGAATTAATAAATAAAAGAACAGACGCTAGTGAATTCGTTAAAAATAATAGACAATCAGACGTTAATAGAAATTCAATACCAGATATTGATGAGTTAGATAATTCGGTTATTATTAGTAAAACCAAAGGGTTTGTTAATTCAGTAAATAGTAATGGATTAAGTGGTGATGAAATAGGTGTTGTTTTGGATTTTATCCTTACCAACATTAATTTGGATGAAGTTCCAAGTGATTATAAGAGAATGATTCAATCAAAATTTAGATAATGCCAAATCAAGACTTAACAAAAAAAGATTATGTTGTTGGTGATTCTGCTAAAAATTACTTAGGTGATACAATTAGTGGGAACAACCTTACAACTATTAAGTCTAGGCTTGAAAATAAGGGGAATCTAAATAATGATGAATTAGCAGCCCTAGAATGGATTACTAAAAAATATGAAGATACACGTAAGAGTATTGATAATAATAAAAGAACACAAATGAGGTCTGGTAAAGACAATGCTTTTAAAAAGACCCATACTAAAGATAATGACAATGCTAACCCAACAAAGGTTGGTGGTAATGTTAAAATAACTAGTAGTGGTGAACATAGTAAAGTATCAGACCAAATAGAGAATAATAGGGTCGCCTATTATGAATCAATAGATAAAGAATTAAATGGGATTAAATATCTTATTGAATATTTAAATAAATAAAAAATAAATAAAAAATTAAAGAACAATGGGAAATAAATTAGAAGAAGCGTCAATCGCTGCAAGAAACAGAATACTAGCAATCAACGCATATAATAATGCGGATGATGCTAATAATTATACTGGTACACACACCAGAGCATTATCAGACCAAATAACACCAGTTAATGGTAAAGGTACTGGAATATTCATGGATACTGGAAACGGTGGTAGTGATATAGATATTAACGGTAACCCAACATATGGTGGTTCTGGTAGAAATGCTGCATTTGCAAATAACTCATCAAAATGGGGTTATGGACCAGATTCACATTATCAACACCCAGATACAAGCGGAAATATAGGACAAGTATCTTTCCACTAAAAAAAAATAACTAATGAAGCTTTACAATATATATGAAAGTCTTATATTAGAGAATGTTACCCAAGAACTGAATGATGCAATTAATGGTAAATATGCTGTTAATATATGGTATCGTGATAAGGTAAGTAACACTCTTGAACAAAGATATGTGTTTATCTATCAAATAGGGCAAAGTGAAGCGGGTAATGAGATTGTATCAGCTTTTCAAGCTTTTGGTGGAACTAAAAGTGGAAATAGTAAATGGAAAACATTCTTGGTAAATAATATTGTAAAGATACAAGCAACAGATTTTAAATATTATAAATCCGTTGACCAAGTTAAAGGTGGGGAAGGAATACCAAAATATAAAGGGTCATCAAACCAAAAAATGCTTGGTGGACCAAGAAATTATGTAAAATTTAATAAGTAAAAAACATGGAAACACCAGTACCAGCAAATATAGATAAACTAAAACATATTCTTATGAATTCTAAAGCGGTTATGCAAAAGGATATACAAAATAATAGACCAACAACAACTACTAGGAATCAAGCATTACCACCAAGAAGCCAACAAGTATCAAATGGTGGTGGTGGATATCCAAATTATGTACCAGGTTCAAACCAAAATAGACTCAGTGATGATAATACACAGTATCTAAGTGAGGCAGAAATGCAACAACAACAAGGAATGCAAAATGGACAAATGAATCACCAACAAATGCAAGCTATGAACCCAGTTAGACAACCTGGACAAATAACTAATGAAGCATATGCGAATTCTGGGATGCCACAAGCTGTAAAGGATTTAATGATGGCTAACCCAATACCAAAAGTTAGTATGGTTGGTTCAACATTTAGTGTTGAAGATATGCCAGAATTGGTACAACCACAATATCAACAACCACAATTTCAACAACCACAACAATTTCAACAACCACAACAATTTCAACAACCACAACAAATGAATGAAAATGTTATTAGTGGTATTGATGAAGGTAACTTAAGGAAGGTTATTAAAGAAATACTTATTGAGTATCTGATAACTGATTATGGTAAAACCATCACAGAAAATACAATTAAGAAAACAATTAATACCTTAATTAAAGAAGGTAAGATTAAAACAAAACAGAAATAATTTATTTCAATTCTTTTATTTTTTTTTAAGCCCCATAAATATTATGGGGTTTTTTATTGACATTGGTTAAAATAATGATTATATTTAGTCATAAAATTAAATTATGGCAGAAGTAAAAAAAATTAAAGTATTAGTAATTCCTAGTGACCGAACTGGGGTTGGATATTACAGAAGTACTAATCCACATATTAGATTAGAAAATAATTATCCAGATGAATTTAAAATCGATATTGATTTTAATCCAAAAATTGATGATGAAAAATGGCTTAAACAATATGATATAATACATTATCATAGGACCCTTGGTGATTATGCTTTAATAGAAAAGCGATTGGAGAAAATTAAAAGTCTAGGTATCCTAACATTTATGGATTTAGATGATTACTGGTCACCTGGTAAACACCACCCGTCTTACCTTACAATTAAAGCCGATGGTTTAGATAAGAAAATTCTTAACAACATAAAACTTGCAGAAAATATCATCACCACCACACCAATATTTAAAGACGAATTAATTAAGTTTAATAAAAATGTTTTCGTGTTACCAAATAGTATTGACCCAACTGAAAAACAATTTGTACCAAACCCAGAACCATCTGATAGACTTAGAATTGGTTGGCTTGGTGGTTCTTCTCACTTAGAAGATTTAAAATTATTAGAGGGGATGGTTTCCAAGATTAAATCAGATGGTCTTATCGATAAGGTACAATTCGTACTATGTGGGTTTGACTTAAGGGGTAATAAAATCATGATTAATGAAGAGACTGGTGAAAAACAATCAAGACCCATTACACCTAAAGAATCTGTTTGGTATAAGTATGAACAGATATTCACTAACGACTATAGGGCATTAAGTGATAGGTATAAAAACTTCTTGCTTAAATTTAAAAAAGAAGAATATGATGACCTGGCTAATGAACCATATAGAAGGGTGTGGACTAAACCAATTAGTACATACGCCATGAACTATAATCTTTTTGATGTATCCATCGCACCACTATCTGAAAATACCTTCAACAAGGTTAAATCACAACTTAAAGTGATTGAAGCTGGATTCCACAAAAAGGCTATTATTGCACAAGATTTTGGACCTTATAAAATTGACCTAAAAAATATTTATGATAAAATAAATAAAGGCGAATCACTTAGTGTTAACGAAGATGGTAATGCATTCCTTGTTGAAAGAACTAAGAACCATAAAGACTGGTATCGAAACGTTAAAAGACTTATCCAAAACCCAGAATTAGTAACTACTTTACAAAATAGGTTACATGAAACGGTTAAGGATTTATATAATATAGATGAAATCACAAAACAAAGGCGTGATTTATATAAAAAACTATTGAAATAAGTTGCTTTATTAAAATAAAAAGACTTACTTTGTTAAAACCAAATAAACCATGAATAAAATTAAAAACTTAGAAACCGTATTTGACTTCTTATCTAATTATCTAAACGATGAAGAACCTAGAGTAGTATCCTCAATAAAAGCTAATGTGAGTGATTTTGATTATACCCAAACAATAACTGGTGATAATGAATGCACTAATAAAGAGTGTACATGTGGGAAATTAGATGTACCTCCAACACCAATTGAAAATTTCAATGAAATAACTAAAGATTTGGCAGACATTAAAAATGATAACTTTAGAAGTAACATTTTTGGTCGTGGAACTAAATTCGAAGAAGTACTTGGTACTGAAGAAGGTCGTACAGATGTTCTAAGTATGATGAAAAGGATGGACGAACTTGAAAAGTTTAATAACACCGTTGATGAACATGTTAAGATTAGAGATTTAAATAAAGAGATTAGAACCCTAAACAATAGAATTGAAAATATTCAATATGAAAATTTTATCAACAATATGGGAGATAACACTAATGAAGCTGTTGGTGTTACTCTTGGTGATGATGGTAGTATTGAACGAGTAAAAGTTAATTTAATGCAACCATTAACAGATACAACAGATGTAGATGAGGTTTTTGATAATGCAT
>Ga0208643_1000625_pt1 | contig 22560 bp, 25 predicted proteins | sample VirMetDEL_Nov_12_FD_184516 | JGI IMG/M metagenome (GOLD analysis project Ga0208643, IMG submission 184516) | Aqueous microbial communities from the Delaware River and Bay under freshwater to marine salinity gradient to study organic matter... | ecosystem: Environmental > Aquatic > Marine >... | reverse complement strand
AGAAGATTTCAGTCAGTTATGAAAGAATTACGAAAGAATCTGTAATCCCTGTTCATTAAAAACTAAGGTGTTTTTTGCGTGAACATACGTAAACACTGATAGAGGGTTATCCACACTAACTAATCCAAGGTTTAACTGAAGACCCCACTGAGTAGTAGAAAAGTCAGCACCATCAGAACCAATATTCGTATATGAAGTGCCAATAGAATAGCAAGACCCTCCATCTGGCTGTTCGAATAAACTCACCTGTGTGGATTTATTAGTATTATGAGGGCATATCTGGACGCGGTTATTTTTAGGGAAAGGAAGCATAGAATTGAGACTATCCCTTACAATCTGTGGATCAACCACTGTTACCTTATCTGCGTCTAAACCATTAGCATTGTAATTAGTATTTAAATCAAACGATTTAGGAAATTTAGAACCAGCACGTGTGAAAATAACCTGTTCTACATTCGCTAAGTCAGGCGATCCACTTGCTATAGGGTTATTATTTAGTGGATAATAAGGTGCTAGTGAATCAAATGCTAAGTTATTAAGTTGTGCAGAAGGTTTAAAAGAGCAAGTTACGCCTAAAACCTTAGATAAACCTAAGTTAAAGTTAATAATCGCATTCGTTGATAGAATAGAGTTGTAATAAGTAGTAATACTATTGTATTCAATAGTTCCACTCATCATACGAGACATTTGATCTACTGGGATCTCTTCCACCTCACATACTAACTGGACGTTCCTTAGACGATAATTAGCACCAAGAATAGTTGAGGGGTCTCCAGTATTGGAAAACATAACAGCACTATCAGGAGCAAGGTGAATATCTATGATATAACCATGACCTAAAGGTAGACCCTGAGTTCCATTAAAGAAGCCACAAGGTAGATTAATACAGAAATGTGTTCCATTCTGTGTTGCTGGGGTAGGCATATTTACAACCCCAAGACGATTAGTTAAGAAATTAGGCATTGTGCACGCGGTCGTGTTTAGATGACCCTCAGCATCATTAAGAGACGTCGTCGTTTTTAGGTAATTTGCCATGAACATATTGTAATTACGAATATGTTCTATAGTTTGCTTAGTCCGTAGAGAACTAATTACTAACTGGTCAATAATACTATAAGCACCAAGTGTTTCGTTAATAGATAGAACACCAGCATCACCAGATTTAGTAGTTCCAGTGGTGAAGAAATCAATTTCACCACATAGACGAACTGACTGACCTGATAGTAGAGCAGGCTGCTCGCCTATGTTAAACGAGATTAGTGGATTTCCAGATTTATAACTGACAACTCCTGTAGAAGTATGATTGGTAGGGACGAAGGTAAGATATTTCTTAGACATTTTAATCTTACAAAGATATAAAAAATATCCATAATATGAAATAAAAATAAAAACATAAACTTAAATATATAATCTTGCTCATAAATCTATAAAATGAATATAGTTTATGTATATTTTATGGTTTTATGGATATTTTGGATTCTATTTTAACCATAAATCTTCATTAGAAATATTCATTTTATAACATAGATATATACAATAGAAACTTGTATTTTTTACGTGTGATAAATCACCATTTTCTAATAACTTGTCAAAATGTATTTTACCTTTGGGAATTATAAATTGTAAGTGTTTCATATTATCTTTAAAAATATCTCTCATATAGTTTGAATATATATTCAAACTATTTAATATTAATATAAAAGGTTTATCAATTTCAACAAGTTTTTTTAATATATCTAATTTAAGTTTCGTCTCAAATGGAGGATTTGTAATTATCATATCAAAATTATCTGGTTGATTTTCTAACATATTCATTTTATAATCATATACAACTTTACAACCCATTTCACTTAAATATTTTGGGGAGTTTGATTTATAACTATTTAACATACACGATTCCCATATTACTTTATCTTTTGGAATTATATGTTCTATATTTTTCCACGCATATTCAGGGGTGTAATATTCATTCATTACTTTCCATTTAGGACAATCTTTTAAATTCGCCATCTTATATAAGTTTAAAATATATTTATTTAATATTTTAAAATGTATATGAATAAATATAATAACAGTAGCATATATGCTATACTAGATAAAATCACTAAAAAAATATATATTGGTCATACTATTCAACCATTAAATGTTAGATTTTCTAAACATAAGAATGATGCTAAACGGCGATTTAAAGAAGGAAGTAAAAGACGTAGTTGTGCATCTTATTATGTTATTAAAGATAATAATTGTGATATTCAGTTAATAAAGCATATATGCTGTAATAATAAAAAAGAATTAGAAATTATAGAATCCCAATATATCATGGCATACCAGAAATCTAATGAATATGAATGTGTTAATTTAAATAGACCTCGTTATTGTAATCCTGCTGATTGTGCTGACATTCCATAAACATTTGTGTTATAATGATTTTGCTGGATTGACACTGAATGTCCCATAGTTTTAGCAAGACTGTTAATTTTATCCCAAGTTTCAGTATCTATTGTATGTTTGCTTATCATTGCTTTCCTAATAATTGTAGTAGATATTTTCTTACCTAACTTATCCTCAAAATATCTAGTTAATAACTTAGATAAATTATTTGCTGATAGTCCTTCACCTTTATTATTTAGAAATACTGGATCATTCGTCTTATCTATCTTATTGTCTTTTAAATGTGTCTTGATTACTCTTAGTAATTCAGGGTCTGTTAAAGGTATGATATTCTCACCATAGGTCTGTGAGGTTTTATAATCGTGAAGAGCAAGATAAAATGTGTTATTATGTCTTACTAAATAATTATTATTTTTCTTCTGTAATTTTTTATAATAACTATTCCTAATAAATGTAATTGTTGCTATTTCATTACGAATGGCATTTAATGATAACATTTTTGTAATAATATATAACTGACGATCTTTCTTAATATCAATATTATTGATTACTTCTATAATACTATCTAAATCTGTATAATTTTCTAACTGATTATTAGTTAGATTACCATTTTTTTTGTGTTGGACTTCATTTAATTCTTTATTTTTATCTGCTTCTTCCCAATATTTTTTACCTGCAGTTTCATAACCTTCGTCGTTAATACAACTGCTTCCAATAGATAATGCTCTAAAATATTTATTCCTTGTTCCATAATTATCATAATTATCATTAACCCATTTAATATTATCTTCTACGTCTGTTAATAATTTTTCATATTGTTTATCTCCTATAACCTTGTCAATCATGGATACATACGATTTTAATGTTTTTTCTTGGACAGTATTATCCTTTCGTTTCTCTTTGATAAGTGCTGTCATATCCATTTTATTATATATAATTATAAAATTTAAATATTTTCAAATTTTTTTTAATATTATGAAAATGAAATAACAAATTTACCACGTTTAATAATTAATGGAATACCTTTCTTCTTTCTAAATTTAGGTTGATAATTTGGGTTAGTTTTCTTTTCATAATATTTCTGTAATGATTTCTTCTGTAACGATTCTTTATGAGTTTCATAATAATTTTTCATATATGCCTTTCGTTCAATACTCATTTAAAGTTTATATATGATATAAACTTTAAATATATGGACGTCTTAGAAAGAAAAGAATATAATAAAAAATATTATCAAAAATATAAAAACGTAATAAAACCTGAAAGAGTTAAAAAAGTAAAAAAGGAGGTGGAAATACCTTATCCTGAATCATTACATATTAATAGAGGTGGTGTTATTATAAAAGAAAATAAAAGATATATTTTTTATAAGGATAATATTTGGAGTAAAGCACAGAATAAATATTTATTAAAACTTAAATGTCATAGAGATAATTATTGTCATTCTTATATATATAATGATGATATGAAATTAAGAAAATATAATATGACAGATAATGTATTTGTGATTATGCGAAATAACAAGTCATAAATCCATCTTTGAGTTCAGCAATCTTCTGCATTTCAATCCAAGTTCGCTGAGTGAAGTTATCAACAGTGCGAGTAGGTAGTTCCATAGTAGAATACAATTCAATTCCCTTAGAATTGATACGCTCACCCCTATTAAGTCTATACGACTGCCAGAAATATTTACCTACAAGACCTTTATCAAACTCAGTCTGACCTGTTCCATTGTAGTTTAGATCACCCCATATTTTTTGTTCGTCAGAATATAGTTGAGAGGAAACAAATGGAACCATACCCTCGGCTTCTTTTGTATCGTGGAAATGAACAGCAGGATTTTTACGATCAATACTAAATAAGAAACGATCGTTGTATCTTACATTACTAGTTAATGTTCCATTTCTACGAAGAGAAGCATCAGGGTCAGCATAAGTATTAATTGGAGCAAGAGAGTGATATTTACCTAATAGACTATCAGCAACACCATCTACTTTTTCATTATTAATACCTGTAATAAGTGCTGATACTACTCGCCCAGCACCACCAACATTACGAATCTGATTTAGAGCAGACGCCTGAGTTAGAGTTGCTTTAGATAGACGATAATCAGTGAATTGGAATGATAGTGATTTATTTGCCTCAGCAAACTGAGACATAAGCTCACCATTATACATAATATAATCAGCAATAATTTTACATTCATTACGATCAACGTCAATAGGGGCTTTCATATCATCAGCATCAGTCCCTTCATCTACAATACAGCGATGGATGGAGTCCTCAAACTCAATTAAAATTGATACAGGTTCTTTGATCATGTAAAGTGGTAGAGAATTGCGTTTTAATACACTAAATAGATCAGATAGAGCAATAGTAAATACTGGTTCAGAATCTAACTGCTGCCATAAATATCTACTTACATCTTTAGGGACACCAGCAACTGATTCATCATCTAAGGGTAATACACCAGCGTCATATTCACGACCATTATCTAATACAATATTAGAAGCATTCGTGTTTGGAACTTGGAGCTGAACTCCTACTCCTGACTTGTAATTAAAACGTGCACAGTTATTCTGCGAACTAGCGACTTGATCCCTTTCTTTCATTACTTCATTAGGGACAAACATAGATTTATACGACTGAAGCATATTCCAGTCTGAGGTTTCTGAGATTGTCTGACCACCAATAAGTAGACGACAATTTTTAACGACTGAATTTATTCCTACACCATAAGGAAGTTGTGCTTTCGCTCCAAGACTAGCGTTGCTTTTTAGACCTATGGTTAGTTTACTATTGCTGTGGAGAAACCCTTTGGGTTCTAAAACGAATTTCATACCACTCTGACTGAAGGTAACAGGTTCCTGAATATGAGTGAAAACATCTTGGACAGTTTGGGTGGCAATATTGCCTATTTTTATGAGATCAGGTATTGCTGACATTCTTATTATACTTTATGAATATAATAAAAAAATTTAAAAAATATATTAAAAAGTTTATAAACTTAGTCGAAGGTGATAACGAATTTCCCACGTTTAATCGTCAAACAATTATTACTTTCCTTTCTTAACTTATCTTTTTTTTCTAATTCTAATTTACAACGATTAGACATTTCTATTTTGATAGGTGGGAATGTTCTTGAGTTATTAAATAAATTTACAGCACGTCTACATGACGGAATATCCCCATACTTTGCCACTTCCACGCAGATATAATATACGTCAGATTTTAATTGATAAATACTGTTTTCTATATTAAATCCTTCTATACAATATTTAATAATTGACTTTGCCTTATCCATTATATTATTTTTTTCTTTAATCGTTAATATTTTAATAGGACTTGGTTTTTGTAAATAATCAATTAATTGACCTTTATCTGTTATCATTAATAATTCTGTATCTGGTTTAATATCTATAATAGTTTTTAATACGACTATAATATTCCTACATAAATCATATTTAGATAATGTTTCTGGATTAATAATATGAAAATTAAATCTCTCTACGATTTCTAATAGATCTTTTTTAGAATGTGATTTATCAATAATCATAGCGTATATGCTATATTAATAATAAAAATAATACTTTTAAACTTTACCTCTGGTTTAAACTTCCATCATAATATCATTTCCTTTGATAACCATACGACGAATATGAAATACAAAATTATGCCATAATTTATTGACAGTTTGAGCTTCTCCTTGGTAGTTTACCTGTAAACTGAAATCTTTTCCAACAGCATTATAGACACCTGTGCCAGTAGCAAGACCACGTCCTAAAACGAAGTTATCGTTAAAAGCTAAGAAACTGTTTGGAGTAATATTCGCTTGGACTAGTGCTTTTTCTAATTCTACAAGGTGTTGAGCATCTACTGAGCGTTTGCCAGAGGTTTTTGAGCAACGGACGTTACGTGTGCACGCTAGTCTCCCATCATATAGGAAATTGTAATCTGTAATAAAATCACTACAACCAACTAATCCAGTGCGATTAGACCTTACATAAAGATCCTCAGTAATAACTTCATCAGCAGCATTTTTTAAATAATCTGATACTAGATATGTGCCTGAAGGGGCAGCATTCTGAGCAAGAGTTGTAACCTCAGAAGAAGTTGGAACACAAATAATTGACTTAGCACGAGTGTTATTAATAGGAAGGCGGATATTAGCAACTGTGTCTAGTTTTACCTGAGAATATTTGTAATTAGTTACACTTAGGAAATCCATAGATATAACTCCACCTTCTCGCATACGACGCATCATATCTGCTTCATACTGAGGCCCCATATCAAGTTGCTGAACTACAAGTTCTACGTTTGACATAGTATAGGTCGCATTGTATTGAGGATTACTTTTTACAGAATGTGAATATAATATCCATTGTGCGTGAGGCGTAATAATAGCAGCAGAGTCATTGTCAATTGCTGCTTCAAATACAACTTTAATAAGTCCACCATCAGCAATCTCATCACCTGTATCAAAACTAATTTCTTTAATTGTGCTGAGACCTCCTGTTTGTGTATGATGACTAGAATCGCTAATAACAGCATTATTAGCAAAATTAACTTTTTCACCAACTACGAAAGGGAAATTGGATACAGAGGTCTGGTTATTACGACGCTGGATATATATCGTATCAATAGTAGTTACACCTGTAGCAATACTTCCTGTCTTATCGTCAAAAGATCCATTAGTAGAGTGGAAGTATGGGTTAGACTGAGCACGTCGTTCTAGACTTACCTGATCCATTTGCCTAAATACACGACTATTATCTTCTAGTAGAATTTCTATATATAATCCATCAGTTAGTAAATTAGGGAAAATTTTATCGTTCTGGAAAATACCAGTATGAAGGGGTAGACATACCTGTGCCTTAACATACGAATCAGCAGCTAAGAAAGTATCTGTTTCTACCTGAGCAGCGTTTTCGTCTGAACCTTCTGGAACTGACCTAAAATAAGGATTATTTTTAATATCATTATTATTAGATTTAGTGCCACCCTGAGTAGAACGACAATCAGAGTTATAAGTAAGACTACCTTCTGTCATGGCACGTTTCGCTTTCATATTTTCATTGGTATCATAATCATACCTTACAGCACAAAGAGTATTGTAATTATTAATTTCCTCAAGAAGGACATTTTTATTACCAGTGTAAATACGAATATCACGAACAAGGACTTGTCCACCTAATTCAGCATCAAGAGTTAGACGAGTTGGAGCATTAGCGTCAGGGGCGATTAGAACGTCTGCTTTTAAAAAGGTCTGTTGAGGTTGGAAAAATTTAATACTTGGAGGAATCATTAACTGAATAACCTGACCTGCTGAGTAAGCAAGTCCATTTTCACTTGGAACACTAGTTTGAGTTTCTACGATAGGAATCTTATTTTCACTTTGCCAGAAGGATGCCATTTTTATAATAATAGATATAAAAAAATTATTTAATAAAAAATTAAAAATTATGCTTTCGCTTTTAACTTAGATTTATTATTTTTATAAATCTTTAATATTTTTGCTCGTTTTACTCCACCACTATTAATAGAAGGGAGGTCTTTCTTTCTTAATCCTAATTCTACTAAAATTAGATTTAATTTTGGAACACTATAATATTTAAACTTATCATATATTTCTTGGTCTGATAGAGTTGGTGAGGCAGTTGGTGAGGAGGAGGAGGAAGAAGACGACGAAGACGAAGACGAAGAAGACGAAGACGAAGACGACGAAGATTTAGAACCTCCTAATCCATTCTTTCCACTTGATTTTTTCATTGGTGGTTTATCTTTTTTCTTTCCTAAATTACAAACTACTTTACCACCAAAATTAGCACAAGGTTCATAACTTTTAGTTCTTTTACGAGTTTTAGGAGCATTATCAGGATTCTTATTAGTTCCTTTCCATACTTTAGAAGGTTTATTAAAGGTTACTGATTTTGTAATAGGCATTTTTGTCTTGCGTATATATACTATATAAGAAAAAAAATTACTGAACACTTTGTCTTCCACCTGATTGAGAAGAAGTAGCAATAGTTCCCTGTGCAGAACTTGCTACTTCTCCTTTTAGTAACGATACATTTGTTTTAGGAGGAGGTGCCTCGCTCTTCTGCTTAATTGCTTCACGAGCAGCACCCTCAACACCAAATAATCCTGATATAGCTGAAATACCAAACCCTGCTAATTCTGCTATAGCACCAATGGGAGCTCCTATTCCTGTTGCTCCAGCAGCAGCACCAAAGACTTCTAAACCTGACCCTACAATACCTCCAACATTACTTGCTTTTTCTTCCCAATCAGCACCAGCAATTCCACCTGCTTTAATATCTGCTGCTATATCTAATCCACCAGTAGCAACAGCACCAGCAACACCAGCAACTTTAATAACTTTACCTGCTGTTTCTTCTGTAACACCTGTTAATCCTGTAATTGCTCGTGTTGCTAATCCTTTCCCTGCTTTTGTTGCTGCCGCCGTTGCTTGTGCTTTAGCGTCGCTCACAACACCTTCTACTGCTTCTGCTCCACCTTCTGCTCCACCTAAACCACTTCTACCTTCTGCTGTTGGTTGGGGTGCTGGTTCTGCTGGTGTTGCTGGTGCTCTTGCTTCACTTGATTCTACTGCTGACGATCCCTGTTCACTTGCTTTTACTTCACCACTTTCTACGTCTGCTGCTTGTGCTGATTTAATTGCTTCCTCTGGATCTACCCCTGCCTCAGTTAAAACTTCTGGTCTTTCTGATATTAATTTTCGTGCTGCTATTTCTTCTGAACCTTGTTTAGTAGCTCCTCCTACGGCATCTGCTCTACCTGCTAATGCTTCAGAAGGGTCTCCAATTAATTCTTTGGTTGATGCTGCCCTTTCTGTATTTTTTGCTGCTATTCCACCAAGAGTTTCTCTTAATCCAGCAACTCCCTCAACAGTTTTAGCAACTCCTTCACCCTCTTCTGTCCCATCCTGAACGTCCTCAAATCCTTTTCTCGTCTGTTCTGCTAATTGATCATTGAGACCAGCATTCTGAACATTAGTCTTATTTATTTCGTCTATGCGTGCCTGAGCATCCTGTGTTCGTTGAGTATACATATTCCTTTCCATGAGATTTTGATTGAGCCCATAAATATCCATTATAATAGTATATGATATAAAAAAGTATTTAATAGATTAAAACTTTTTTTAAACAGAGTTATCTTTGATTACTACGTTAATCTTCTTCTGATTCTGATTGTTCTATCGTCTTACCTTTACCTTTACCTTTGTAAAGTATTTTATCTTTGATTGCTAATGGTATTTCGTGTCTTACATACGCCTCTGCTGGATTAGCATTTAATCTTAAATACATAAAACTAAATGGTTCGTCCTCAATCGCTATATTATACATTCTTCTAAAATTATCTGGACCTCCATAACAATCTGAATATTCCTCTGAAATCTTCTCAAATTCTTTATCTGATTGCTGTTTCATTACTATAACGTCAGTGGCATTAGAACGAATCATAGGAGCAATTGCCCTGAAACTCTGCACAAGGAAACATAATGTATCTATATGATAGTGCCTGAAACGTGAAGCAAGGAACGATACGTTATTAGTTTTTTTAAAATCTTTATTAATAATATCATCTAAAAAAAGTCCTACACGAGGCATATCTTCTTTTAATCCATACGACTTCTGCTTTTCTAATAATCCAGTAATCATACTATCGTCATAATGGTCTTCTACGTCAAATGCTTCTTTAAGGAAGCGACCCTTGGGATCTAAATTAATCGTATTGGATATAATTTTAGTCTCATCATAGTATGTAGGACCATAAAAATTTTCATTTAACAGGTAATTTAACAAGAGATTACTCTTACCTTGCCTTACAGACCCAGCAATAATTTGTAGTGAAGGACATTCAGGTAAGTAAGGGTGAATTTCTTTGATACCTTTCTCTTTTGGTGGGTCTCTAACTTTTAATACTTTTGGAGGAGCAATATTTTTCTTTGCTTTTGGCATAGCGTATATGCTATATACAAGATATTTTTTTACAATTTTAATCTTTCTTTTGCTACTTGAAAGATTTCAGGATCCATTTCTATACCTATAAAATCTAAACCCATATTCTGACAAGCAACACCAGTAGACCCTGATCCCATTGTGGGGTCTAAGACAACGTCTCCTTTCTTACTATAATATTTAAATATCCACTCCATAAGGGCAACTGGCTTCTCTGTTGAGTGTTTTCCTCTGGTTGATTTAATTTCTAACATTGTTGTTGGTAGTGGGGGGTCATATAATACTTGATTTTTATTATAACCCTTTTTATTAGCAAATTCACTATTATATTCTTTATTACTATTTTTCCCATATGTATCTGGTTGTATATATTCTTCTTTAACAACTGATACGGGAAGGGGTGGGTCGTATATTGGTTCGTCTCCTTTTTGTAAATGTCTTGGATTCTTTGTTAATTTACCATTTTTAAATCTTTCTGTTGCGTCATATACATCTTCTTTACTAGAGGCACCTACGGTAACAACTGATACTGGAAGGGGTGGGTCATATCTTGGTTGTCCGTTTCTACCTTTAAACTCTTGATTATCAGGACAATCATATATATTACCATTTTTATTATCCGTAAAATCTTTAACCATCTCTCCTTCTTTAACAACTGATACTGGAAGGGGTGGGTCATAAGCACTCTCACTTTTCCCTTCTTTTTTATATTTTCTTCTTAATTTATTTCTTTCTATATTATTACTAACATAATCTGGTGCTTTTAATCCACCATATAACCCTTCATAATTTTCATTAACAGCTCCATCTTTGATCTCTTCTTTAACAACTGATACTGGAAGGGGTGGGTCATAACTATTTCCTTGATGACCTTTCTGCCAACGACTATCATAAGCACCCCCAAGTGTTCCATTAATCATAGTAGAACCTTTATTTGTATCATATTCTTCTTTCACAATAGATACTGGAAGGGGTGGGTCATATCTTGGTTCAGAATTTCTTAATTTACCATTTTCATCATATATAAATACTTTTTTTTCTTCTTTTCCATATAATCCATTACAACCTTCATCTGTTCTTATTACTTCTTTATCTTTTAAAAATTTATGTTTATGACTTGATAAATCATAAAAAGGTAATTTTTCATAAAACACATAAACCATTTCGTGTTTCCTCATGGGCATTTTTTTAGCACATAGAAATCCTGCTGGTGAACTTTTAACCCATACAAGATCATATCTGAATGGGCAATTCTTAGGACACGATTGGATTAAATCAACACCAAACTTAGTAGTTGTCGTCATGAATATTGGTGTATTAATTTTTTTAATTCTCATAATGTTTTCCCAGAATAATTTTAAATCAATCTTACAATCCCACTTACAACTTGTCTGGCCGTAGGGAAGGTCGCAGAATATTACATCTATACTATTTTCAGGAAGTCCTTCCATAATCATAAGACAATCACCATTAAATATTTCTAACATTTTAACTTAACAGATTTTTTTATTTGATGTTTTAAACTTATTTTTTTATAAAAAGTTTTCATAATGATATTATTATTCATTAAATGTTGATAAGATCCCATATTTGATCCAAACACTGGATTATTGTGTAAAGCGTCTGGACCAAATCCATATTGTAATGGTGTTATCATATCTCTACCACTACATATTGCTGTTCGTTTTTTATACGTCTTTGATATTATATAATCATCTCCAAGAAAACTTGCTTTAAGAAAATCATTAACTATATCATCATATTCGTCCCAGCATATATGCTTATAGTATTCTGAATAATCCATCATTATATCACTTATTTGATTGTAATGGAAACATATACCTCCATAACCTTCTACATATTCTGTGTCACCCTCTTTGACAATATCATATTTATAATCTTGTGTCATATTAAATCCTGACCCTGTTGTGATATTCTTCTTAGTTTTATCCTTTAATAAATTCTGGAATAGATTTTCAGTGTAAAAAACATCGTCGTCTATAATGATTAAATGGTGATCTGTTAATTTATTATCTCTCATGTATTTTGCTCCACCGCAATACTTAGTTAATGGACCACAATCCTCAGTATAATTAATCACTATTTTTTTAAGGTATTTGATTTTTTTATAATATTTTTTAGGGACAATATAATCGCTAATACGCATTTTATTATATCTTCTGCACACGTTAATAATAATCTTTTGACAAGCGAATTTAGATAAGTAAGATATATTATCCATAAGGTGTTCTATACGCATAGGTGTAGTAGTCATAGATAATATATATTGTGTATTCATATAAAGTAGAATTATTAAAAAAGTATTTTTTAAACTCAGATTATGAAATACTTCAGAAGCAATTATCAAAGAAGCCCTGCTGACCATACGTAGGCATATGACCTGTGGCACGAGAAATAGTATCACGTATATTTTTCTTCTTTAACTCTTCTTCTTTTAAAGCAAGTTTTTCTTTCTTTCTCTGTTTTCGCAGTGTATCATATTGAGATACTGCCTGAAACGTCGCGTCTTCTAAATCTTTTTTAGTAAACTGATTTACAGGAGCAGGTGTAGGAGCAGGAGCAGGTGGAGTAGCAGGTTTCTTTTCAATTAAACTTTTAACTTTATTCCACTCATTTTCAGTTTCTTTTTTAATAAACTGAGCTTTTTCACGTTTAGTTTTTAATTCTAATTTCTTATTTTCCATTTCCATATCCTTAATGTATATTTTTTCGTCTTTTTTCTTCTTTCTTACTTCTAATGATTTAAGTCTACCTAATCTTAATTTTTCTTTGTGTTCTTCTGAAAGCGGTTTCCTTGTCTGTTTTTTCTTCTTAGGTTTTACAGGTTCTTCATATACGAAATTAGGATTCGTTTCACCAGTTTCCTCATTTACTTCTTCGTCAATATTATTACTATAATGATATTGCTTTACTTCCTCTTCTTTCTCTTCTTGTTCCTGTTGCTCTGCTAATTCTTCAACAGGTTCAGGTATTTCAAATACAATATTTTTTTGAGGAATAACTTTCTCTTCCATAACTTCTTCTTCTTCGCTGGAAACATTATCTTCCACTGGTGGTTCATAATCTACAATTTTAGGTAATAAATCCATATTTAATATATACTTAGATAATAAATTAATTAGTTTAATTTGTTTATTATTCATAATGTTCCAAGAAATAATACATATTATTTTATGGATTAAGTTTTGGAACAAGGTTATCCAGTTATTTTCCAGTTATTATCTTAAATGTTCCATAAAATCCAAGAATCCAAGAAATATGAGAAAAGTATTATATAAATAAAAAAAAAATATAAGAATTAATTATTCTATATACAGATAGTTTTGAAAATCCATATCTTTTGGAACATTTGGATTTTTTGGATTTTATGGAACATCAGCATTTACATGAAGTCTCCTTGATATGTAATACAATCTCAGTCCTCCCAGTTAGAGCAGTAGCAAGAGTTTCATCAGATTTAATAACGTCTAAGTCAATCTGATTAATATACATATCAGCAGCATTGTTAAGATTAACGTATAGGCGTTCTGGTGCAGTAAAATATAATCCACCAGTATCTTCACCTGAATTATCAAAGCGAGGGACACCATAAATTATATTAGACTGAAACCCTTTAGCAGCATTCTGTGAAACAATTGGGAAATTATTTAATCTAACATATAAACTATCGTAAGTTTTTAAATCTGGAATAGATGTAGAAGAAAACGCAACATTCCTATCAGTAGTAGTAGAATCAGGAGGACTATCATCAAATCCTAATATGGCCTTAGAATTAGCACCTTTACTATCTTTATATAGAGCGTCTTCTTCCAAAATTAATTGAGGTTTATAATCTACAATTGTTGCGTGATCAGGTCTAGAAGTTTGGACGTAAGTTTTAACCTGTGCCAGATTAGGATCAGTCTGATTCCAAGGTCTCAATTCTACTTGGTGTGCATTATTTTCAGGTTTTTTAGGTTCTCCTAGACATTCCATTTGCTCATACCAACAATATACATTAGAATCGTATTTATAATCTTTATACATAGATTTAGTAGTATCAACTCCATTAAACTCGTCTATTACAACTACCTGATCTATTTTAGACATATAAAATAATGGATATTGCCACCACTGTGCTTGATTTAATGGTGGAATATATTTTAGCATTTCTGGTTTAGTATCACCATAACTATCTCTATCAACCATACTTGTCCAAGGACCAGAAGAATGAGTGCCTAATGAAATCTTAACATTCTCTCCATCCATTTCCCATTTAGCGTGTGTAAATGCCTCAGTATTTGTAACCCAGTCATATTTAACATCAAAGGGAGCTGCTTGGGTAGAATAATCAACTTCTGTCATTAGTATTAAACCTGCCTCAACTGCTCTAGGACATAATACACGAAGAAAACTACCTACATTAGTATCAAAACTAATACAGGAATCCCAAAAACCTTCTAATTCATTACTCACAATTGGACCACTTGATTCAGAATAATAACTAGGAAATGGTTCACCATTAGCGAGAGCAATACAATCAGACTGACTTCTTGATAGTCCAACACACCAAGCGTCAGTAACACCTAAACCTGATAGATCAATTATCATTTCTCCATCAACCTGACTAATAGGAAAGTCCGTTCCAGTAGCGTAACAGTATTCACTATCAGCAAAATCACTATCTATAGAACAAGTTAATGATTTTGCTGTGTTATCCCATACAAAATTACCATCACCAGAATAATTCCCCCAAGCAGGATTATACCAATTGGAACTTATCCTTGATCCAGATTTTTCTGGACGAACATAAGTAATATTAAAACCCTCAAAAGCATTAGTTACAACATTTACTTTTTTAGTTACTAAAACTTCACAGTCAGGGAAAGCAACTGTTTTTTGGAGACTATCTCTTAGCTTTTCTACATATTCATCAAGTCCATAAACACCATTATCTAAATTCACTTCTACAATTTGCGATACAGTAGCGTCTTTATTAAGAGCTTGAGATAACTCTTCACCAAACCAAGTGAAAAATTTATTTTTTCCTTGACTTACCTCAATCATACCATCTAAATTAAATTTAACTGATACAACAGCAACCTGCGAGTTTTTGGGTATCCTGAAATTATTAGATAGAGAATTATGATAACTGTATGGTTTATGCCAGTCCAAATTTTTCGTTTGCTCATTAACTTTATTAGCAGTTACTATAAGAGACATTTTATATATTATCTTATATTATAATTATACAAAAAATATTAAAAAAATAGTTATATAATAAAATAATTGTATAGCATATATACGCAAGACAAACGCTATGCCTGAAGACAGATATGGACACAAAGCAAAAGGTAAAAAAGTTAAACCAATAGAGGGATCACAGATAAGTGCTGGACTTAACTGGAATATAGAAAAAGAAGCAACTAAAAGAAAGCAACTAAAACCTGTTGATGTATTTGAGTCATACTCAGGACCAGCAACAGATAAGAAAAAAAAATATAAAAAGAAACCAGATAAATTAGAAGGGTTTAAGGAGACGAAAGCAGGTTATAAAAAAAGGGAATAAATTAATTTCTCAGGTATCCTGTATCTATCATGTAATGTAGTATCAGAATTTTTTGATTTATTTATATTTTTATAATCTTTATATTTATCTCTTAATTCAGCAGTATTACACCGTATTAATTTATCTCCGTCCATTATTGATTTACTTGTTCCCATTCTTGATTTATGTAATTGTTGTCTTTTTTCCTTTGTATTACATAATACTTTTTTTCCGTCAATCATTTCATAACCATTACCCAATACTTTTTTATGTTGGTTGTCCATCATATTTTCACAATCGTTTTTACACCTTAAAGCATTCCAATCTTTTTTATTAGTCCATATATAAGTTGTTTTTTTATATCCCCAATCACTATATTTACAATAATCAACGATATAAAAAGGTTTATTTTCCATAATAGTTCTATCTTTTAATCTTCCTCGTGGATTTTCTATAAACCAATATTCACAATTAAAGTATTCTATTATTTCTAATGTTTTTAAAACCAATTTATCTGCTTCTATCATATCATTTTCCATTATTTCTTTTGTATACAATTCACCTTTTCTTATTCTACCAATCCAACAATTTTGTAAATAACTATATTCTGTGCAGGGTGGAGAAGCCCACACCATATCAAAATGATCTATTGGATATTGCTTGTAATCAAACGTCATGATATCACATTTATGATCTGCTTCCATTATCATATCCACAGATACTACTTCATAATCTAATTTCTTACATACTTTTCCAACAGAACCTGTCCCACTAAATAATTCTAATACTCTCATCAAAGATATATATATATATATAATAAGAATATTAATCTGTTTTAAACATTTTAATAATCTTTTCATAATGACATATTTTTTTACATAACTCACTATTAATACGTATTTCTTTATCCCATAAATCCCTATAATCTAATTCTTTCTCCTTCTTTACTCTTTTACAAAGCCACTCGTGAATCCAAACACTCCAAATCATTCTATAGCGTATATGCTATACAATTATTTTTTTTTAGGTTGATTTTTTAATAACATTTGCTGGACTACATCAAATTCAGCTTCTATATTTTTAGTAATTTTAAATATAATAGAAGAATCTTCATTACAGTTGGCATACGTTCCATCAGGGTCAGTGATAGTAATATCAATATCAGATAATAACATTCTTTGGGTTACAGTAAATATTAAATCACTATTAGTCTCTGTAAAAAAATCTCCACTAGGATTAACTTTATTAATAACACCCACAATAGGTAATTTTAATCCACCTTCTTCACCACCAATAAATTTAGTTTGACTGATAATATTAGATCTTACACAGTAATATGGTTTTAAAGTCCGTCTTGGTAAATTTTGAGCTCTTATATTAATAGAATTAGCATTCTGAACTATTAATGGATAACCCTGACCTGAAAATTCAGTTCCACAAGCATTTAATGCTGATTGGGGGAATGATAGATTAGGACAATTCATGGTTGACCCAAATATATTTTGACTGTATATATTAACATCACTTGTAATAACCTCTGAATTAGTAGTTACTCTATTTAGACTTAATTCATTACGTCCATCTATTCGTGCTTGTGAATTATTAGAAGCACTAATAGAAGTATTAAACTGTTCATAACTGAAACCCATTATACCCCATAAACTTTTTCCCCAAGTGTCTTTTGTAAATCCAAAATCATTTATATATATACCAGATTGAGCATCCATTATTTGCCAAGGTTTTACCATATTATATAATGGTTCTGGAAGTCCTTTAAAATACTGCTGAACACCACTAGCAACAAGCTTCAATTCCTCTGTAAACTTATTATAAGGACCAATTTCAGGACTCCAATTATAATTCCAAGGAACTTTATTCATTTTATAACAAGATTGATTTGCTTGTGGATTGATAGGTTGTGTAAGAGAAGCATTAAGATCACCTGCATTTACATCTTGTCCTACTACCTCTGAAGTATGTAATCCATTTATATTAAATCGTTGATCGTCTGTATCATATAATACTGAGGGTAAATTAGCACCTATATATGTTTGATTAACCTTACTAAATACATCAGGAATAGTTTTTTCACCTTCATTATCAACACTACTAAATATTTGATTTCCATTAGCAGTGGAAGAATTACTCATCTTAGGTTTTAGACCCTGCCAAGGAATGACTGCCTTAGTGCCAAAAGAATTAAAGTGCCAATCATAACCCATTTTTGTTCCTGCCTTTATTGCTGATGAAAATGTTACATCAATATCTTCACCTCCAATCATACTATGAAGAATAGTGCCATCCAATACTAATTCTTGGGTAGTTGGTGATATTGCTGTTGCTTTTATTACAGTTACTGGATTAGGAGTTAAAGAAGCATTTGATATAGTAACTGTTAAATTATCTAGATTTATTACAGGGTGGGTAGCATCCATATTTAATATTATAACAGGAAGACCTTGTGTCTGTGGACCGTGTGCTGTATAAGTTATAGTTTCTGAAGGTTTATTTTTATAAGCTGTTTCAGCATAGGATTGACTACAACCAATTTTAAGACTAATATTTGCTACTTTAATACCACTACCATTAATAGCGTATGTTTTTAAAGCAAACCCATATATTAGTTTATCAGAGGAAGTTGGGTCTTCTATAAAATAATCTTTATTTTCAGGTTGATACTTTATCCATAATGGCACAGTGGCACTCGCATTATAATCCCCATTCTTCCAAGTTGGAATATCATCAAAGCTCATATCTAAATGATCACTTCCTAAAATAAGATTATCATAAGATACATTTAAATGAAGATATCGTGAAAACTTTCTATCAACCCCATAATCAGGGTTTTCAGGGTCAAAATTCTCCCATAATTCAGGATAAAGAGTTTGTGCCTCAAATAATTTTTTAATATTATTTAGATTACTACTATTCCATGCCATTGTAGTTTCTATATGATCTGATAAAGGGTTTAATGAAAAATCACTTTTAACCTCAAATACATCAGTTCCATATTTTAAAACCTCTTGATCTATCTTAGCATCACTTTTATTAATAGCACGTCCTGCCTCCCATAACTCAGGTCGTTTAACCCCAATAAATTGGAAGTTATTATGCCAGTCCCAATACTCCTGTGAATCAATATTTTGTCCATCTATGGCATTTGCTTTATAAAAGTTATCAGAAGTAAAAAGACTATAAGCAGCACAATTAAAAGGTTTATACGTTTTACTTACCACTCTTGTAGTTAAGTTATCATATCCTACACTAGAAGCATTTGCTCCCACATTTACACTACTAATTGTTGCTTCTCGCATTTGCCTAGTTAATTGTTCAGCAATATCAGAAGGAGTATTAAATCCACTATCAACTTTTAATGTTAATAATTCAGTATATTTAAGATAAGTATTTCGTGCCATATCTGTTCCATAGGTTAATGGATGATAATCAGAAGCATTACCATCTTGATATGCTTTATAATTAAATGTTGATTTTTCTCTTACATAAATTGTAAATCTACTTCCATCATTCCAAGATTTTTGTCGTGGAGCATTAGTATCTGATTCTGTTTCTGTCATGTAATCCCCATAAGGTCTATAATCTCCATAGACTCTGTAAGGCCAACCAGGAACTGTTTCTGCACACGCACCTTCGTCCTCTCCGTTTATACCATTCCACAGATGTGCTGGAATAGTACTTTTAACTTCTTTTGACGCAGATAATAGACCATATCTTCTTGGTAAATGTATATAATTTTCTAAATTAGAATTTGTATAATAATCAATTAATAAATTTGCTTCATTATCCCTAAGTTCTATTGTTTTAGAGGCGTTTTTATAATTTTGTCGTCCAAATCCAGTAACATACTGAGCATCAATATATTGATTATCTACTTCTGAAAATATGAATTTTTTATCCACACCTAAACTTGTTCCTTTAATCTCTAAGGCATCGACGTCCGCTGCGCCAACTTCTGAAATATAAGCACTACTCATTTGTATTGTATCCCTTGGATTTAATATGACTGTATTTCCTAACTTAGTTTTCCAAGTGGCATTAGTGTCTGTTCTAACATTATACCTCGCGTCGTCAGAAGCAAGGCGATTACACTCTAAAAGTTCTATATCAACGTATGAAGAAGGAGGTTCCATTTATATATTATTAAGATTATAATAAATTTGAAAAATATAAATATAAAAAATGAAGATTAGACTTCATTCGTCTGTTTATATAGAAGACCAGCGTCATTAGCAACCTGTTCTGCGATATCACCATTAATCAAGGCACCAGCGTCTCCTGCCTTAACAAACTGCTTACGTTTCGTTTTTTTATTAGGTTTGGGATTAGCACTTTTAGATTGCTCAATTACTTTATCTGCTGGTGATCTACTTAATTCTATACGTTTCTGGGCGTGGTTAATCGTATAACCTTTCTGCCCAATCTCGTCTATTAACTGTTTCCTTGTTTTAGTATCAACTCCTGAAATAACACTTAATTTATTGTGTTGTCTGACTAAGTTACGTATTTCAGCAACATTCATTTCACCCTGTTTAATTCTAGGCATTTATAATAGTAATAAGATAATATTTTAGTGTTTAAAATAGATTTTTTATATAGCATATATGCTATACGCAAGACAAAATATGGATAATATTAAGTTTGATGATATTAGTATATTAATGCCTATTTACAACAGAACAAGTTGGAAACCCTTAATTATCCAAAATTTAAAATGTCAAGAATATCCGCATAAACATTTAACATTTATAATGGACGACGATGGAACAGAACCATTTTTTAAGAATAAAGAAGAACAAGAAAATTTCCAAGATATTATATACCCTATAAAATTAGTGTATAACCACAGAAAAGATAGACGTAGCATAGGTGCTAAGCGTAATAGTCTATGTAAGTCAGTAAAAGATAAAATTTTATGTTTTATGGATAGTGATGATATATATATTCCTACTTACGTATCTTATTCGTGGTCTAATTTAAAAGGTAATAAAGTTGGATTAGTGGGTTCTGCACAAATGTTATTTTATTATCCTATTGACGATAATTATACGGCAATAAAGTGTTCTGAAAAGCATCAATTTCATGAAGCAACAATGATGATGACGAAAAAATATTTTAGATCTATGAAGGGTTTTAGTAATAATTCACAAGGTGAAGGAGCTGATATTATATTAGGTAATGAAAATAATTGCTACGAAACTAAGATAGAACATTTAATGATTTGTGTTTGCCATAAGGATAATACAGTAGATAAAAATCAATTCAAAGACGCTCATAAAATAGACGATATCTTACCTGTAGAATTAAAAGATTTAATAAAAAAAATATCTAATGTATAGCATATACGCTATGACTGTAATGGAGGATTTTACTATAAGCGATTTTGCCCAAGCATTCGTTTTAGGATTGGGGGCAATATCTGCACTACTATTGGTTATATGGCAATCAAGATGTCTTTGTAGGTGTCGTATAGGGATAAGCGACCAGTGTTATATCTTTGATTGCCAGAGAAGTCCACCTCCTTTAAAAGAGGATAAAAAAGAAGAAGAATTAGCAGAGGAGCAGGAACAGGAACAAGAAGAAAATCCAGAAGATCCACCAATTCCTGTAAATCCTTAAATTTAAAGTATATAAATATAAATATATTATATAGCATATATGCTATATACAGATTCACAAATTTCAGATATCTTGGATACCTATAAAAAAAATAAAGAACGTAGTCACGCGTATTACCATACAAAGAAGCATGATAATGATTTTAGAATTAAAAACACTGAACGTTCCAAAGAATATTATAATGAAAACAAAGAAGAAATTATGAAAAAAAGAAAAGAAAAGAAAGAATTATTAAATGCTAAATCATTATATTATTATTATAAAAAAACTAATAGAGAAGTAATATTTAAGTCAATGTTCCCTGAAAAATATAAACTTATACATTCATAGCATATATGCTATATGTTAAAAATAAAAAAAATTTGATTTTATAATATTATTTTTTTTAAATTTATATTATGACCCCTGACGAAAGAAAGGAATATATGAGACTATATAATCTTAAAAATAAAGAAAAAATGGAAGAATATCGTCTTAAAAATAAGGAAAGAGATAAAGAAAAAAGAAGAGAATATCGTATAAAAAATAGAGAAAAGAGGAATGAATATAATAGAGAATATAGTCAAACTGAAAATGGTAAAAAATCAATGAGAATAGGTGCTTGGAAAAAAAATGGTGTAATATGTGAAGATATTAATAAATTACATGATACTTATATTAATACTAATAACTGTGAATGGTGTAATAATGACCTAGGTAAAAAAAAATGTTTAGAACATAACCATTATTCAGGTGAAATAAGGGGTATAGTCTGTAATAGTTGTAATATGAAAATAAGATATAAGGATAATAATTATCAAAAGTGTATGTTATCAATCATAAGTTATCAACCCTCGCCAGACCCACACTAATCTGTCGTCCTCGTTTCTAATTTTCACCTTTTCACACCCCTTACATTTCAGATATTTACCATACTTTTGAGGACTTACATTAAGACCTGCTTCTTTAATAACCCTCTTCATTTCACTTACTTCTACGTAATCTTCATTACTTAATTCAGGGTCG
>Ga0208643_1000623_pt1 | contig 22614 bp, 24 predicted proteins | sample VirMetDEL_Nov_12_FD_184516 | JGI IMG/M metagenome (GOLD analysis project Ga0208643, IMG submission 184516) | Aqueous microbial communities from the Delaware River and Bay under freshwater to marine salinity gradient to study organic matter... | ecosystem: Environmental > Aquatic > Marine >... | reverse complement strand
GGGATATGGTTTATCTGTTGTTTTATTAATGGGTGCTTTATATGTTTTATATCAATTTGCGTTTTTTAGTATAAAAGAAGTAAAGGTTGGTTTTGAAAAGAGACACGAAGATTTAAGAAAGCAAATGAATGAAGTAAAAGAAAAGCTAAATATTATTCTTGAATTTATTAAGAAAAATTAAATATGAAAATATACAAAGCGGTATTTGATACCAAAGAACAAGGAACTGAATACCTTTTAAATATTGGTGTTTTAGTAGAACAAGAGGGAGAAAATGTATTTGCACATACAACGGCAGCGGTTGTTTATATCGGTAAGGTTATAGACAAAGACCAAACAATAGACCCAGAAAACCCAGTTTACTATCCAGGCTTTGCTATTGATGTTATGAGCAGCGAAACTTTAGACTTTGGAAGTTATGCAGTATATCCAGGAGACATGTCAGCACATAGCTTTTATGGATACCCAAAAGACGCGGAAGTACCTCCAGCAGAACAATAAACCCATAAAAACAAGACAACATGTCAGTAAACGAACAAGGACACTACGGAAAATACAGCGGCAACTCTAGACATACTAGAGTAACAAGTCATAACTTCGCCGCTACAAGAAGAGATGATCAAGCACATATGCAATATCTAAAAGAAGATATAGACTATGATGCCAAGCATGGACATAGCGATATAGATATGACAGCTGACGAAAAGCATATATCTAAATTAGCAGGTGATCTAAAATACGATGACAAACATCATGGAGCCGCTAAACTACAGGATCTTTCTGGAGACGGCAAGGTAACTAAAAAAGATTTTTTAATTGGAGCAGACGTACCGGGTTTTAAAGAAGGTATGGATGGTGCAGCTAAAAGATACTTAGTAAAATAAAACAGATAGGACTGTACAAACCTAGCCAAACACTAACACTAACACTAACACAAACACAAACAAAATGGCAAGTTTTATTTCGATTAAATCATCAGCTGCAGGATTAGCTGGTGGAGAATTTTTATTCAACGTGGATCAAATTATCCTAGTTGAAGCTGCAAGCGCTACAACAACAACAATTTCTTTATCAACGTTAGCAGCTGCTGAAGATGTAGTTACAATTACACATACATCTGTTGGAACTACTCCATCAGTACGCGATGCTATAAATGCTGCTCTTACAGCTAACCCAGGGGGAGTTAAAGCTAAAGTTAACCTACCAACAGGTATTTCTGTAACAGGTATTGCAGTAGCATAATAATGAAACCTAAAGGACTAGGAGATAGCATAGCTAACTTCACACACAAAACAGGTATTAAGCACGTCGTTGACATTGTCTCTGACGGGCTTAATATCAATTGTGGTTGTAATAACAGGCAAGAGTGGTTCAATAACAAATTTCCTTATAGAAACAAGAATGGCATTTAACATAAAACCTTTTTTTGATCTCAATAAAATGAGTACATCTGTGTTTGAAAGAGATATGGGTGATGATCCTGTATTTGCAAGAACACCTAAAAATGGAGTTATTATTTTGAACAAAGATGCTGTTAAGGATTCTAGCAAAAAAGAACTAGACAATACCATAGCACATGAACAAGTACACGTTGACCAGTTTAAAAATGGTGAACTGGACTACAATGTTGGTGCTGGTAAAGTTATGTTTAAAGGAAAAGAATATGACTACTCTGTTATGCAAGCAGGTAAAGGTCCTTGGGAAAAAGCAGCATACGCTGCAGAGAAAAAGTAGCTTATTAATATTTTGTGTAATCATATAATAAAGAATAACAATTAAATCAAATTATATGAAAAACTTAATTATTGCATTATTTATTACACTATCTTCATTAAGTCTTAAAGCTCAAGAAAAGTTTAACGGTGTATGGAAGTCTGAAGGAACAACATATATAACCACTATATTAGCAAGTGAATATTCTGTTCTTTCAATAACAAACACTAGCTTTGATGAGTTAAAGACATTAAAAGAAAATATATTAAAACAAACAAGTAGTGAATTAACTACAAGTATATATAATAAAGACAACGGATATACAGCTGAAATAGAATACAAAATGTTAGATGACAATACAATATCAAGCACGTATTCTACATTTCCAGGAGAAGTATACATATTAAAAAAAATTAACGTTAATAAATAAACAATATGCCTAAAAACATGAAATATGACGCTGTAGCCACGAAAGCTGGAGCACCAAAAAATAAGATGAAAACAAACCAAGACGGAGGTAGCATGACAGCTAAAGATCCAGCTGCTGCAGGAAAGCAATTAATGGCTGATCAAAAAGGAGCTGCTAAGTATAAAGAAGGACCTGCAATGGGTTACTCTCAAAAGTTTGGTGCTGGACGAATGAACGGTTACGATATGGGAGCTGCTAAAGTAGCTGACATAATGACAAATGGAGGAGCTGCCAAGTACATGAAAAAAGGTGGTGCTAAGATGATGGAAAAAGGACCTGCTCAAATGAAAGATGTTAAGAGCGGAGAAAGAGTTAATGTAAAAGCTTCAGATGGTAAAACACTATCAGTTAAAAGTGGTAGCGGTTTTCATCAGCAAGCTTTAAAGCAGGGTTCTGTTCTTCAATCAATGAGACCAAGTTATCCAATGGGTGATCCATACGAGGCAAATATCTCAGAAGCAGAAAAAATGAAAAGAAAGAAAGCTACTTATCCAAAGAAATAATGTACTCAAAAAAAGGATATTTAAAAAATAGTCCTGACGTAAATAAAAAATCTAACTTAATAGCTGGTAATAAGATTACTATGAAAGGTGTTGAGCATAAGGTTTTAGGTATTGACGACAGAGGTTACGCTACTATTATGTATCCAGGATATGATTACATTTTTCCAAATGGAAAAGAAGTATTAGAAATTAAATTAAATAAATAAAATTGGACAAAATAATTCAATGGCTTACTGGTGGCGTCATCAAAGAAGTTGGTGGCGTCATCGATAAGCTTACAACTACCAAGGAAGAAAAACTTGAGGCCAAAAGGCTAATGGTTGAAATACTAGAGAAAGCAGATAGTGAAGCTCAATCGCAGGTAACCGAAAGGTGGAAGTCAGATATGGCGTCAGATAGTATGCTCTCTAAAAATATACGCCCTATGGTTCTTATATACTTAACGTTTATATTTACTGTATGTGCATTTTTTGATGGTAATGTAGGGGAATTTAAAATATCGGAAGAGTATATACCAATATTTCAAACCCTTTTAGTAACAGTATACGGTGCTTATTTTGTAGGTCGTAGCTGGGAAAAAGCTAAAAAAATTCAAACAAGTAATTAAATTAAATTAAATAAAATGAATAAAATAGAAGACAAAGAATTAGAGAAAGTAGTGGAGCAGCAAAGAGAGTTAAATGAAATTTTAACTAATATTGGTGTTCTAGAAACTCAAAAACACGGACTACTTCATAAAGTAGCCGCTCTAAACAAAGATATAGAAGAAGTAAAAAACGATCTTGAGGGAAAATACGGGGCTATCAATATTAACCTAGAAGATGGCACGTACACTAAAATAGAGAAAGATGGATAATGTCATAAGAAAAATTAGCATAGGTGCTGATTACAAAAATGATGCTATGCACTACTCTGTAGGTCAAGAGGTTTACGGTGGTCACACTATATCTCATATTCTACTAGAAGATAAAGATTCATCATATAACATTTACATTAAGAAAAACGACGAGGTATTGCCATGGAAGAAATTTAATTCTAATATGGCTATATCTATAGAATATGATATAAAGTATTAATGAAAAGTGTATATGATTTTATCGTTAAGCCGATAGGTGATAGATATGCAAATACAAAAAAAATAGGAGACACTGAATTAGTTTTAAATACTAAAATAGAAGGTTGGAAATTTGTAAATAGATTTGCTGAAGTAGTATCAACACCTCTCGCTATTGCAACGCCTGTTAAACAGGGTGATATAGTTGTAATACATCAAAACGTTTTTAGAAGATTTTATAACATGCAGGGTAAGCAAACAAATAGTAGATCTTATTTTAAAGATGACTTATACTTTGCAGGTGTTGACCAAGTATACTTATACAAAAGAAAAAATAAATGGCAATCAATTAATGATCGCTGCTTTATAATGCCTATTAAAGAAACAGAGCTTCTAGTAAACAATAAAGAAGCAAACAATGTTGGTATATTAAAAATAGGTAATAGCTCATTAGAAGAGCTAAGAATAACTCCAGGACATATAGTAACGTTTAAAGCTGGATCTGAATGGGAGTTTAATATAGACGGAGAACGTTTGTATTGTATGAAATCAAATGATATTTTATTAGAACATGGACATAAAGAAGACGAAGAAGAATATAATCCTAGCTGGGCAGAAAGCTGTTGAGGAATTAATAAAAGTAGCTAAAGAAGCTATTGTTGATTCAGATGATGACATATCAGCGGACAGATTAAAAAACGCAGCAGCTACTAAAAAGCTAGCTATATTCGATGCTTTTGAAATATTACAAAGGATTCAAGAAGAAGAAGCTATACTAAGTGAAAAGCCTAGAGAAAGTAAAGAAAAAACTTTTAAAGGTTTTGCAGAAGGGAGGTCTAAATAATGTATAATCAAAGTTTATGTAAAATAGTAGATGACCATATTAAGCCTCATATAATAAAAAAGAATAATAGGTATAAGAAGTGGGAATATGGTTATAACAAAGAGCATGATGTTGTTGTTATAAGCAAGACGGGTGAAATAGGTGAAATATATGATATACAGAACCTAAAGATCGCATTGCCAAAACCTAAGGATGTTGTTAAGTTTAAATCAAATTCTTGGGAGAGAACAGAATTACCAGATGAGCTAAAGAAAATAAAAACAATATTTGATTGGGAAAACTATCCGATAGATTTTAAAGAAAAATGGTATGATTACATCGATAAAGAGTTTACTAGAAGAGAGCAAGGTTTTTGGTTCAATAATAAGAATCTGGATACTTACATTACTGGTACTCACTTTATGTACCTGCAGTGGTCCAAGATTGATGTTGGGAAACCAGACTTTCGAGAAGCAAATAGATTGTTCTTTATATTTTGGGAGGCATGCAAGGCAGACCAACGGTCTTATGGAATGTGTTATCTTAAAAACCGTAGATCAGGATTCTCATTTATGTCCTCAGCTGAAACCGTCAATCTTGCAACTATATCCTCGGATTCACGCTATGGGATATTGTCCAAATCAGGTCCTGATGCAAAATCAATGTTTACAGACAAGGTTGTCCCGATATCAGTCAACTACCCGTTCTTCTTCAAGCCAATACAAGACGGTATGGACAGGCCAAAAACCGAGCTTGCGTACAGAGTCCCGGCCTCAAAGTTTACACGTAAGAAACTTGAAACAAATGAATCAGTCAAAGAGATCACGGGTCTTGATACCACGATCGACTGGAAAAACACAGGCGACAACTCGTACGATGGTGAGAAGCTCAAACTACTCGTCCACGACGAATCAGGTAAATGGGAAAAACCAAACAACATTCTCAATAACTGGAGGGTCACGAAAACAACACTTAGACTAGGTAGTAGAGTAATAGGTAAATGCATGATGGGTTCAACATGTAACGCGTTGGACAAGGGTGGAGAAAACTTTAAAAAACTTTACTATGATTCAGATGTTACAAAAAGAAACCGCAACGGACAGACTCGCTCAGGACTCTATTCTTTGTTCATACCTATGGAATGGAACTACGAGGGATACATTGATGCTTATGGCATACCTGTATTCGATACACCAGAAGAAGAAATTGTTGGACCACAAGGAGATATTATAGATCAAGGTGTTATAGAATATTGGCAAAATGAAGTTGATGGTTTAAAAGGAGATCAAGACGCTTTAAATGAATTTTATAGACAGTTTCCTAGAACAGAAGATCATGCATTTAGAGATGAAGCAAAGCAGTCACTATTTAACCTAACAAAAATATACGAGCAAATAGATTTTAACGGTGATTTAAAACATAGCTCTTTAGTTACTAAAGGTAGCTTTCAATGGAAAGATGGTATTAAAGATACTAGCGTTATATTTGTTCCAAATAATAGCGGTAGATTTTTAGTTACTTGGGTTCCACCTGAAAATCTCCAAAACCGTGTAATAGTAAAGAATGGTATTAAGTATCCAGGTAATGATGGCTTAGGTGCTTTTGGTTGCGATAGCTATGATATATCAGGTACTGTTGATAGTAGAGGTTCTAATGGAGCCTTACACGGTTTAACTAGTTTTAGTATGCTAGATATACCTCCTAATCATTTCTTTTTAGAATACATAGCAAGACCTCAGACAGCTGAAATATTTTTTGAAGATGTATTAATGGCTTGTGTTTTTTATGGTATGCCTATATTATGCGAGAATAATAAACCAAGACTATTGTATCATTTTAAACGTAGAGGCTATAGAGGCTTTTCAATGAATAGACCAGACAAAGTCTACAATAAGCTATCTATAACAGAAAGAGATATTGGTGGTATACCAAACTCTAGTGAAGATGTAAAACAAGCACATGCTGCTGCTATAGAAACTTATATAGAAAGCTTTGTAGGCTTACAGGAAAAAGGATATGGAGATATGTATTTTCAAAGAACCTTAAATGACTGGAGTAGATTTAACATAAACAATAGAACCAAGCATGATGCATCTATTAGCTCTGGGCTAGCGTTAATGGCTTGCAACAAAAATAGATATAGACCTATACCAAAAAGAGAAATTATATCCTATAACTTAGGTATAAAAAAATATGATAACACCGGTATTGCTTCTAAAATTATAAAGTAAATGAATATAAATTATAATGCTAATAGTGCGTTTCCCAATCAGGTAGTACCTTTGGAGGAAAAATTAAGTATTGAGTATGGTTCTAAGGTTGCTGACGCTATACAGTCAGAGTGGTTTGCACAAGGTAGAACTAATGGAAACAGATATCTAACCTCTTTTAATAACTACCACACGCGTAGATTATATGCAAGAGGAGAACAATCAACACAAAAATACAAAGATGAATTGTCTATTAATGGTGATTTATCTTATTTAAATTTAGACTGGAAACCTGTACCGATACTTTCTAAGTTTGTAGACATACTAACTAACGGTATATCTAACAAAGATTACGACATTAAAGCATACGCTAATGATCCGGCGTCTATAAAGAAAAGAACAGACTACGCTACTAATCTAGCTATGGATATGTTCGGTCAAGACATAATACAAGAGGTACAGCAAACCACAGGGCTAAATATATCAAAAACAAATATACCTCCTATTGATCTTCCTAAAACAATGGAAGAGATGGAGCTGCATTTACAGCTGTCTTATAAGCAAGCTATAGAGATAGCAGAAGAAGAAGCTATAACACAGACATTAGACAAAAATAAATATGATTTACTTAAGCGTAGATTAAACTACGACTTAGTGACTCTCGGTATTGCAGCAGCTAAAACAAGCTTTAATACAGCAGAAGGTATCACTTTAGATTATGTAGATCCTTCTTATATGATTTACTCATACACAGAGGACCCAAACTTTGAAGACATATACTATGTTGGCGAGGTTAAAGCTGTTACTATAGCCGAAATAAAAAAACAGTTTCCCCATATACCAGACGAAGAATTAACTAGGATTCAAAAGTCATATAGTAATAATAACTATATATATGGTTGGGGAGCTTATGATGAGAACACTGTTCAAGTTTTATATTTTGAATACAAAACTTACATGGATCAAGTGTTTAAGCTAAAACAAACGGATCAAGGTCTTGAAAAGATATTAGAAAAACCAGATACATTTGATCCACCTAAAAACGATAAGTTTGATAGAGTCTCTAGAAGTATAGAGGTTCTATTTCAAGGTGTTAAAGTTTTAGGCACTGACATGATGCTTGAATGGAAGATGGCTGAGAACATGACAAGGCCGATGGCTGACACTACCAAGGTAGAAATGAACTACACTATATGTGCACCTAGAATGTACAAGGGTAGAATAGAATCTATTGTTAGTAAGACTATAGGTTTTGCAGACATGATTCAGTTAACTCATTTAAAACTACAGCAAGTTATATCAAGAATGGTACCAGATGGTGTATTCTTAGATATGGACGGTTTAGCAGAAGTTGATCTTGGTAATGGCACGAACTATAATCCAGCAGAAGCGCTTAACATGTATTTCCAAACTGGTTCTGTTGTTGGTAGATCTTTAACGCAAGATGGAGCTATGAACGCCGGCAAAGTACCTGTTCAAGAGTTATCATCATCATCAGGGCAAGGTAAAATAGGTGCTTTAATAAGTACGTATAATTATTATGTTCAAATGATTAGAGACGTTACAGGTCTTAATGAAGCTAGAGATGGTAGCTTGCCTGACAGAGATACGTTAGTTGGCTTGCAAAAAATAGCAGCTCAACAATCCAATATAGCTACTAAGCACATCAATAATGCGAGTCTTTATCTCACGCTAAGACTGTGTGAGAATATATCTAAGAAGTTGGCTGATGTTGTTAGTTTTCCTTTAACAGCTAATGCTTTAAAGAATTCTATATCAACTTTTAACGTTCAGACGTTGTCAGAGATATCTAATTTAAACTTACATGACTTTGGTATATTCTTAGATTTAGAACCAGACGAAGAAGAGAAAGCGCAGCTAGAACAAAACATACAGGTTGCATTACAGTCTGGTGGTATTGATTTAGAAGACGCTATAGATCTTAGGCAAATACGTAACCTAAAGCTAGCTAATCAAATGCTTAAACAGAAGCGTAGACTAAAACAGGAGAGAGATCAAAAGGCAGCTCAAGCTAATATGCAAGCTCAAGCTCAAGCTAATGGTCAGTTAGCAGAGCAAACAGCTATGGCTGAAACTCAGAAGCAGCAAATACTAACTGATCAGAAAATGCAGTTAGAACAAGCTAAGTCTCAGTTCGAAATACAGCGCATGCAAGCTGAGGCAGCTATAAAAAGAGAGCTTATGGCTGAAGAGTTTAATTATAATATACAACTAGCTAAAGAAAGATTTAAAAGCGAAAAAGGTAAAGAATCTGATATTGAAGACCGAAAAGATAAAAGAGCTAGAATAATAGGTACACAGCAATCACAAATGATACAGCAGAGACAAAACGATGGAACACCTATCGACTTTGAATCTACTAACGATAGTTTAGGTGACTTTGGCTTAGAAGCCTTTGGGCCTAAATAATTTTTAATTTTATAATATTATATTATGTCAGAAGTAAAACAGGCCGTAGAGGTCAAACAAGAAGGTGAGTTTTCTTTAAAAAGTAAAAAAGCAAAACCTAAAAAACTAGTCAATACGTCTAGTAAAGAACCAGTTAAAGTTGATTTAACAAAGCCAGAAGCACAAGGAGAATTAATTCCTAATCTAGTTAAAGTTGATTTAACAGAAACAAAAAAAGAAGAAGATGCTGTTCAAGAGCAAGGCACAGAGAGCGTAGACGTACATGAATCACCAACAGATGGAAAAGAAGTGGGACAAGCACACTCAGAGCCAAAAGAGCCTACCGAACAAGTTACAATCCAAGAAATAACTGAAGAAGAGGTAGACGAGAAAACAGTGGAGCTTTACGAAGAAGCAGAGAAGGCTGTTAAAGAACAAGTTATACAAGGTAAAAAGTTACCTGAAAACATACAATCACTTGTAGACTTTATGTCAGAAACAGGTGGTACGATAGAAGATTATGTAAGACTTAATCATGATTACTCTAATGTAAACGAAAAAGTTTTACTTAATGAATATTACAAACAAACTAAACCTCATTTAGATAAAGAAGAAATAGATTTCTTAATGGAAGATAATTTTTCTTACGATGAGGAACTTGATGAGCCAAGAGATATTAGAAAAAAGAAATTGGCCTTCAAAGAAGAAGTTGCTAAAGCCCGATTAGAGCTTAACGCTATGAAAGAGAAATATTACCAGGAAATCAAGTTGAGACCTGGTGCTACTCAAGATCAGCAGAAAGCTATGGACTTTTTCAATAGACACAAGCAGCAACAAGAGCATGCAAAAACTCTTCAGCAAGATTTTAAAAAACAAACTGAACAAATTTTTAACGATGATTTCAAAGGTTTTGATTTCAACTTAGGAGAAAAAAGGTTTAAGTACAATGTTCAAAATCCTTCTGATGTAGGTAAATCACAGCTAGATATTAACAGCTTTATTTCAAAGTTTGTTGACAAAGATGGAGCTGTGAGTAATCCTTCTGGTTATCACAAAGCTATGTATGCTGCTATGAATGCGGATAAAATCGCTAATCATTTTTACGAACAAGGTAGAGCAGATGGTATTAAAGATATCGTTGACTCTTCTAAAAACTCAAGTAGTGACAAGCCTAGGCAAGTTGCCGACGGAAACGTCTTTATTAATGGTTTAAAAGTAAAATCAATAAGTGGTTTGGATTCGTCTAAACTAAAAATAAAAAAACGAAAATTTAACTAATTAAACTTTTAAAATTATGGCTTTAACTCCACAATTTGGTTCAATAGTACCTTCGCAATTACAACAAACTCTTGCGAGCAACTATTTAACATTTGACGGTGCAGCTGGTGGAAACTTTGCACAACAATACTTACCTGAACTTTACGAAGCTGAAGTAGAGCGTTATGGAAACAGAACGTTATCAGGATTTTTACGAATGGTTGGCGCTGAAATGCCAATGACATCTGATCAAGTAATTTGGTCTGAACAGAACAGATTGCATATATCTTATGATAACTGTACATTTGCTGTTAATGCAATTACTATTCCTATTGCGGCTAACATCAACAACGTTATATCTCCACAACAAACAATTGTTGTAATGGATGACTTTGGTGCAGAAGCAAAATGTTTGGTTATTGATTCTGACTTAAGAACTGCTGCTGGCGGTGGTACTGGTGTTATCAATGTGTTGCCTTACGGTTCTGCTACACTAGTTACAGAAGGTCTTGTAGGTAATGTAAAGATATTTGTTTATGGATCTGAATATCCAAAAGGAACAAACACTACAATTGCTAGTCAATCCAATGCTGTTGCTGTAGCTAACAATGATTACCCAATTGCTACTGTAACTCCTGACTTTACTCAATTCTCTAACAAACCAATTATCATTAGAAACCAATATTCAATCAATGGTTCTGACGCTGCTCAGATCGGTTGGGTAGAAGTTGCTACTGAAGACGGAACATCTGGATACCTATGGTACTTAAAAGCAGAGTCTGAAACAAGACTACGTTTTGAAGATTACTTAGAAATGGCTGTTGTAGAAGGTGAAACAGTTGCTGCTACATCTACTATTGCAGGTGTTACTGGTACAGAAGGTATGTTTGCTGCTGTTGAAGACAGAGGTAATGTACAGGTTGGATTCTCTGCTGCTACTGGTATTGGTGACTTTGATGATATTCTTAGAAACTTAGATACTCAAGGAGCAATTGAAGAAAACATGTTATTCTTAAACAGAAACACTAATCTTGATTTTGATGATATGCTTGCTGCAATTTCATCTGGAGCACAAGGTGGTACTGCTTTTGGACTATTTGAAAATTCTGAGGAAATGGCATTAAACTTAGGTTTCTCTGGTTTCAGACGTGGATCTTACGATTTCTACAAAACTGACTGGAAATACTTAAATGATGCTTCTACTCGTGGCGCTATGACTGGGCCTGCTTCTATCGAAGGTGTATTAGTTCCTGCTGGAACATCTACTGTTTACGATCAGATTCTAGGAACAAACATCAGACGACCATTCTTACACGTTCGTTACCGAGCTTCACAAGCTGATGACAGACGTATGAAGTCTTGGTTAACTGGTTCTGTTGGTGGTGCTTTCACTAGCGATCTAGATGCTATGACTGTAAACTTCTTATCTGAAAGATGTTTAGTTGTACAAGGTGCTAATAACTTTGTGTTATTCAAAGGAGTGTAATTACTCAACAATAATTATCCCTGTCTTCGGGCAGGGGTATTTATTTTTTTTATAAACTATTTAATTATATTATATTATGGCTAAAAAAGCTGAAGCAAAAAAAGTTGAGGTTGCACCTCAAAAAAAAGTAGCAGTACAGAAAGTTGCTACTCCAGTAAAACCCACGAAACTAGAGTGGGAAATTAAACCTAGAACTTACGTTGTTAGAGGTAGAAAACAACCATTAACACTAACAATACCAAGTAAGCATACTAGAAAAAATCCTTTGTTATATTTTGATAAAGATCAAGCTAAGCAAAGAGAGTTAAGATATGCAACTAACATGAATAGTCCTTTTGTAGATGAGCAAAAAGGCGAAGCAACGTTAGGTCATATTACTTTTAGAGATGGTGTATTAACTGTTCCGCAAGAGAATCAAATCTTACAAAAACTATTAAGTAAATACCATCCACTAAAAGACAAAAAATATTACGAGTTTGATTCTGTTATAGAGGCAGAAGATGATTTAGATATTATAGAAATGGAAGTACAGGCGCTTAACGCAGCAATGGAAATGGATATTGATCAAGCCGAAGCTATACTTAGAGTTGAAAAAGGTAGCTCTGTTTCTAATATGAAATCTAAAGAACTCAAAAGAGATTTGTTATTATTCGCTAAAACAAAACCTAGCTTATTCATAAGTCTAGCTAATGACGAAAACGTTCAGCTAAGAAACTTTGGTATAAAAGCTATTGAAGCCAGAATAATTACCTTGTCACAAGATCAAAGAACTTTTCACTGGGGCTCAAATGACAGAAAACTATTTACTGTGCCATTTGACGAAAACCCATACTCAGCTTTAGCCGCTTGGTTTAAAACTGATGAAGGAGTAGAAGTTTATAAATCTATAGAAAAAAGAATATAAACAAGTGATACTAATATATTAGGGTATCATATTAATGGTACCCTAGTGTATTATAATTTAAAGAAGTATGGCTGTAAACGTAAACACTGTATATCAAACAGTATTATCTATAATAAATAAAGAGCAAAGAGGTTATTTAACTCCTGCTGAATTCAATGAGGTAGGTACTCAGGTTCAATTAGATATATTTGAAAAATACTTTGAAGACTTAAATCAGCAAATAAGAGTACCACAAGCGGACGTTGACTACGCTGACAGGATAATGAATCTTGACGAAAAGTTAGCTATATTTAAAACATTTGGATCAGCTGTGTATAACAACACGAGTAATCCAGGATTATCGTATTTTACTTTACCAACTGTAGATAAATACGGAGCTACTGTAGATTTTTACAGATTAGGTACTGTAATATACAAAGACGATAGAGGTAATCAAATAGAACTACAGAGATTATCTAGAACAGATTTCTACAACATAGAAAGATCTCCTTTAACAAAATCAACTAAAAATTTTCCTACGTATTTATACGAAAATAGAGGCAACGTAAATAATGCGGGCGCAACCATAAATAGTCACTTACAGAACGTGATATACGTAAATCCAGCAACTATAGTAAGCAATATAGAAGTTGATTATATAAGAAAGCCTATTTCACCTATATGGGGTTTTACAACAGCTGGTAGAGGCCAATATATATTCAATAGTAATTACTATGACCCAGGATTAGGTACTGGTTCTAGAGATTTTGAATTACATGAATCAGAGCAAGTTAATATTATATTAAGAATACTAGCATATACTGGAATAATAATACAAGATCCTACTATAATCCAAGTTGCCGCACAGCAAGTTCAAGGGAAAGAAGTAAATAAAAAAAGCTAATAGATGGGAATAATAAACGAAACCAACCAACAATACTACGCTGGAGCACAGGGCTTTACAGTTGCTGATGTAGCAGGTCAAACTAGCTTTACATTTACTTTTGATACTGATTTAGTGTTTGGATCTTTTGATCCTAGTGCTGTAGATTATGCTTTAAATAACTTTAAACTATATAGCAGTGCTGATGGATTGACATATACTGAATACATAGCATCGTACACTGTAACTGGTAATACAATAACATTACTTGCAGCACTTCCTCAAAACTCTGTTTTAGTATGTCAATTAAAAAGAATAGATGGTGGTGATTATGGAGATAGAGATGCTTATGGAGTTACTACAGAAAACAACTATGGTAGTTATGAATATATAACTTTAAATGATGTTGTAAATAACTTTATAGTAGCATATGTTGGAGCTGGTAAATTAATACCAAGTGTAAAAAGAACTGATTTAATATTTCACGCAAAAAGAGCTTTACAAGAATTTAGTTACGATACACTTAAAAGTGTTAAATCTCAAGAGCTTACAATACCACCTAGTCTTAGCGTAATAATACCGCAAGACTATGTTAACTATGTTAGAATGTCTTGGATAGATATGCATGGTGTACAAAGAATTATATACCCATCAAATAACTTAACTAATTCACCGTACTCTATTCCATTACAAGATTCTAATGGTATACCAACTCAAGATAACTTTGGTGAAAATATAGATGGAACTTCTATAACAGAAGAGAGATGGAGAAATAATAATAGAAACGGTTTAGATGGTGACTTAAATACAGGTGAGTTTAATGCTAGTTTAGACTGGTACGGTTATGATTGGGGTTATGGAGGAATGTGGAGCGCTGGTTATGGTAGACTATACGGCATAGACCCTAAAAATTCTCAAATAAACGGTTGGTTTAACATGAACCATAGAGAAGGTAAAATATCTTTTTCAAGTAATCTAGTTAATAAGCTTATAATATTAGAATACATATCTGATGGTTTAGCTTATGATATGGACAGTAGAGTACCTAAGTTAGCTGAAGCTGCAATATACGCGTACTTATCACATGCTGTATTAGCTAGTAGAATTAATCAACCTGAGTATATAATAAATAGACTTAAAAGAGAAGCTAGCTCTAAATTAAGAAATGCAAAAATAAGATTATCTAATATCAAACTTGACGAGATAGCTCAGGTAATGAGAGGTAAATCTAAATGGATTAAACACTAGAATTAAATGGCAGAGTTTAAAAATGTTTTTATAAAATCTAAAATGAACAAGGATCTTGATGATCGCTTGTTACCACAGGGTGAATATAGAGACGCATTAAATATACAAGTCAGTAAATCAGAGTCTTCGGACGTTGGTGCGCTAGAAAATGTTTTAGGTAATAAAAAACTAATTAACTTTGAAGACGTAACAGGTAATGCTAATGTAATATGTGTTGGTTATTTAGTGTCTGAAGTTAACTCTTGTGTATTTTTTTTCTTAACAGACAATACCTTAAGTAGTAACGGCAATGGACAGTATAAGCCGCTTGCGTCTAACTTCATAGTTAGGTCTTTAATATCAGAAGGAACAGCTACACAAAACGCAATTTTAGTACAAGGTGCTTTTTTAAATTTTTGGGAGGGTAATCCTATATATGGAGTTAATTTACTAGAAGATTTATTGTTTTTTACAGACAATAGAAATCAACCTAGAAAAATAAACGTACAATCAGCTTTAAATGATCCAACTTATTACACTATAGAAGATACTATCAGTGTGGCCAAATACATGCCATATAACGCGCCGATACTTTGGCAAGAAGTAACAGCGGAAATAGCAGCTGATTTTCAACCACCTTATACAAACCAAGGTATAGGTGAGTATCAAACTACAATGCAAGATGTTGTTAGTGAAAAATATCCTGATCAAACTCCATTACCAGTTGGTGAGTTCCAACCTTATTATGACGACACGTACAGAGGTGATCCAGATTACTTAGAAGATAAGTTTGTAAGGTTTAGTTATAGATTTAAATTTGATGATGGTGAATACTCTGTATTCGCACCATTTACTCAAGAATGCTTTATACCTAAGCAAGATGGTTATTTTCTTTCAAACTCTGGCGCTACTACTGCTGACGAAAATGATATGTCTGCTGCTTACAGAAGCACTATAGTTGACTTCATGGAGAACAAGGTAAATCAATTAACCTTATTAATTGACATGCCTGTTAATGGAGATCCTGCTTTTCCAGCAACCACTTTGTTAAACGTAACGGATTATTTTAAAATAACAGAAATAGAAATACTGTTTAAAGAATCTGACGGACTTGCAGTGTTGGTAGCTGATACTATATCTGCTGATGAAATAAAAGCTCAACAAAGTCCACTTGTATTTCCACAAACAAACACGTTTAAATATACTTACTCTGGTACAAAACCTTTTAGAACGTTACCGGAAGATCAGACAACTAGAGTATATGACAAAGTACCTGTTAAAGCTTTAAGTCAAGAAATAATAAGCAATAGAGTTGTTTATGGTAATTTTCAAACTAAACATACACCGCCTTCAACAATCAGCTACAACGTAGGTACTCAAGCTAAAGGCAACTTTGATGTGACAACACCTGTTACTTCTGTTGAGTGGAGAACTAGTATTGTTGAATACCCTAATCATACTTTAAAACAAAATAGAAACTACCAGGCTGGATTTGTTTTATCTGATAGGTTTGGTAGAACAACGTCAACATTACTTTCTAATGCCGCAGCTTCTAGCACAGGTATTATATCAAGCCCAAGACTTTCAACTGTTTACTCTCCATATAACGATACAACAGTTGATGTAGGAGCTTGGCCGGGTGATGCTCTTTACGTACAGGTAAACGAAACTATAGACGAAACACCTGTAAAACCCACGTTGTATCCAGGAACTTATGTTGGTGATCCTACGCTTTCGTCTTATAATCCACTAGGATTTGATACATGGAAAGTAGTAGTAAAACAGCAAGAGCAAGATTACTATAATGTATATTTACCTGGCATATTGGCCGCATATCCAGAAGTACCGTCACAAGAACTAGGTTTAACATCGCACGTAGTTTTACTAAATGACAATATAAATAAAGTACCTAGAGATTTAGCAGAGGTTGGTCCTGATCAAAAACAATTTAGAAGTTCTGTTCAATTATTTGGTAGAGTTCAAAACACCGCTACGGCTTTAACGCCAACAGTAAATAATATTGGTATAGTAAACGAACAATACTATCCTTCAAGGTTTTCAGATACAGTTTCTACTATATCAAATCTTTTTGACATGTTCAATATTGGGCCAGGTGGTAGTTACAATACGGATTATGATGATGACTTTTATGAAGCAGCTTCAAACCCACTTATAGGTAGAATAAGCACAACTAAACAAATTGGGCAAGTCACTCCGCCAAGCTCAAGCAATTACAGTATATTTAATTTAGCTGTATACGAAACAGAACCAGTAGAATCAAAACTAGATATATACTGGGAGACAAGTACAAGCGGTAAAATAGACGACTTGAATACACAGGTTATAGAGACAGGTGGTCAAACTATATTTGGTATAGTAAACTTTGATTGGAACCTTACAGAGTATTGGGGTATACAAACACCAGCTTCAATACCTTGGGATCCAGCTGTTTTAGGTTCGCCAGAACCAGGTACATTACCAACAACACCTACCCCTGGTAATGGTTTTTTGGGTAGATTTAGATCTGTTATAGGAGGGAATACTGATGATCATTCTCAATTTTGGTTTGATGATGTAGCAAACCAGCCAATACAAAATGTAACGTTACACGAATTTTCAGTTATAAATGGTAATGGTGATAACGTAACATCTGACTTTGATTTGTTGCAAATATATGGTACAGCTTCTACAATAACTGGACCTGGTACTTACACAAACTACAAAGGTGCTTTAGGCACCGCGTATGCTCACGACACATTTATACTTGTTAATAAAACATATAAGTTATATACAACTGAGGACCAACAAAATGGTTTCACTGATTTCTACATAACAATAAGAGTTTCTGATAACGCTAACGATCCTGATTCGCCAATAAGAACATTTACATTAGTAAATGATATTACACTAGATAACTTACAAACTATTCACGTTGGAGCCAAGCAATTAAAATCACCGCTAGTACAATGGGGGCAAGTTGCTCAGCCAATACAAAATTATTTAGATCCAGCACCTATTCCACCTGATCCAGGAATATTCTTTGAATATGGAGATACAACTGGATCCCTAGTTCAGTTCTTCGCTATGAATGGCGCTAATCAAGGTGATCCTTTAGTAGCACCTAGCCAAAATCAAACAGGTTTAGCTTGGTCAATAGCATCTCAAGAACAACCATCAGGAACTGCGGTTAATATATTTCAAATAGACTCAGTAACAGGTATATTGACTGAGGTTGAACCAGGACAAGGTCTAGGTAAATTTGAAGTAGTAATAAATGTACAATCAGGTGACGGTACTAGCAGCAACTTTAATATACTAATAACAATAGGTAGACCTACAGCCACTGGGTCTTTTAGTAATAATATTACAGAATACCCACTTAACTACGATAACGCATATTTATTTAACTTGCACGGTACAGAAGCAAACGCTTATAACCAACTACCTTCTGCAGCTGGACAGGATATTGATACACATTTTACTTATACATATCCTGATATAGGTAATATTTCTACTCAACCAGACCAACCAACATTAAACGCTTTTTATACAAACACAACAAGCGGTGGTTATGGTTACGGCGGCAATAGTACTTTCCAAAAATTAAATGTAGTTCAACCTACAGGTAATACTCCTAGTCCTTTTGAAGGGGCATTAACTCAAGGTACTGGTTATATAAATATTGAAATGTATTTACAAGGATTAAGCAGTAGTACTAGTAACGATTACGATTATCAAACATCTGAAATTTCTTGGGCTGTAGAGTATAGAGAGATAACACCTAGCGTAGGGGATTGGAAACCAGCTACAGACATAGAGGGTAACGTACTTTCTTGGAATACTGGTTTAACAGGCGCAATAACTCCTGTAACAAATCCTCAGCAATCTGGTTTAAGAGTTGATGGCGAAGGATCTGGCACGCAGCCAGGAGGTTCTGGAGGTTTTAGTTTATCACGTCACAAAGCTGACAACTCACAATCTAATTCTAATACAAGACAGAAATACGGTGCAGCTGTTATTGATACAATTAGTGGCGATCCAAATGATCCTAAAGCTAACTCTGTTCAATATCAAGCTGAAAAGCAGTATGGATTAAACACAGTTCCTGAAATACGGTTAGGAAGATGGGTTGCTGTAGGTAAAAGCTTTGTATATGGTATTGATCCTTGTTTTGGTGAATACAGAATAATAATACAGAACATTGGAGGTGAGTGTACTACATGTCAAAGTAAAATATCTGACAACCCAAATGCTTTAGGTAATAATTTTCAAGAAGCAGGTGTCATTAATATAGGTGATTTTTATTATGACCTAAGACCTGTTAATTCGTCTAGAGCATTTGGATACGAGGTTGATATTAATGTATTCGCAGACACAGCTCAAGGTAAAGCCGATGCTTTAGATAATAACTTTAGTAGCGCTACAATACTTTATGCTGAAGAAGGTGTTAACAGGTATGTAAGCCAATTTTATTCAGACCCAGGATTAACAACTCCCTTTACTGGTTGGAATGGTAGTGGTAATGGTTATATATCTTATAGAGCAACTGAAACTAGTACAGCGGACTATAATGTTCCTTACAGCATAAATGTTCCAGATCCAGCACCGGCGAATTTAAATGACGCAATAACTCCTGCTTTAGCTGCTGAAAACTCTGCTTCACAAGGTGGTGTTCCTTCTACTAATCAAAACAAAAGACTGTGGGCCTGTAGAATAAACACTGCTAATGGTTTAAAATATGCTACAACATCTGTTGGTAAATCAGGCGACTAGGTAAAGCGGTATTAAAACATGTAATCTAATATATAATGGCATTAATAGAAGTAAAATACTTTAACTCTTTTACATTAAGGAAGACTATAGATGGAAATCAACTTACTAATCCTAATGCTCTTAAATGGTTTGGTTCTAGAGGTATACCTGGTGATATAGGTGGGTTTGATGGCGGAACACCTGATAACACTTTGAACTGGGCTGTAGAAGAATCAAGGATTAGAGGTGGATATAATAATACATCTGTATCTCTTGGTGCTAAAGCTTATTTAGTGGAAGACGAACCTCAAGGAAGTATCAGAGGTAATGCTATGATATACTCAGGTATATTTAATTCTAGAACTGGTATTAATCAAACTAACCAGTTTTCAGTAGCAAAAGATATAACAAAAGCAACTGATCCAGCTAATGGTAGCATACAAAGGCTATATGCTGAGGACAGTAACTTAATTATATTTTCTGAAAGAAAAGTAAGTAGAGCATTGATAGACAAAGATGCTATATACACGGCTGAAGGTGGTGGCATACCTGTTAGTCAATTAAACCTAGTTATAGGACAAATAATACCTTACGCTGGTAATTTTGGTATAGGTACAAATCCTGAAAGCTTTGCTGTATATGGGTATAGAAAATACTTTGTAGACAGAAATAGAAATGCTGTTTTAAGGCTGTCTAGAGACGGTATTACAGAAATTTCAAACTATGGTATGATTGATTGGTTTAGAGACAATCTAAGTATCGTAGATTCATCCAGCTTTGGACCTGGTAAAATAATAGGTGGTTGGGATATATACACAAAGCAGTTCACTGTTTCTTTACAAAAAAATCCAAATAACAACACTAGGCCTAGGCCATCATACAGTACACTTCAGTTTGATGAAGCTGTATTAGGCTGGCCATCGTTTTATAGTTTTAAACCTAGCTGGATGTTTAGTTTAGGTAGTAGATTTTACAGCGTAGCTAAAGGAACAGAGACGCATGATGCAGTTTTTGTTCATAATGATGATACCGTTAATAGAGCTAGATTTTATGGTGTTGATTATAAATCAAATATAACATTTGTAGTTAATCCAGATGTAGGTAGAAGTAAAGTATTTAAAACCGTAAACTATGAGGGTAGCAATGGTTGGGAGATTATATCTTTTGTATCTGATATAACAGGCTCTGATAGTATAAGTGTTGATTCTTCAAATATACCTATATGGCTTTTACCACCTGAAACTAGAGATACAACAAATGGTATATATAGTTACTACGAAGGAGAATATATAATTGATCCTAGAACAGCAGCGGCTACGTTTAACACAGCAGTTTACAGAGCAGACTATGTGAATGTATTTGGAACTGATGATCCACCTTACAATAGATTTTATGCTGGGTTTACAAGAAAAGAAAATAAATACTATGCAAACTTGGTTAATGACTCAAAACCAACAGCTGCTGAAGTTAGATTTGGTAATCAAATGACAGGTATAAAAGGATATTACTGTACAGTGGTTATAGAAAACGACGACTACACAAACCCGGGTGGTGCAAAAGAATTATTTGCGGTTAACTCTGTGTTTGGTTTAAGTAGTTAAATTAAATTTAATTAAATGGAATTACAAGTTAGAAAGCTAGAGGAAAACGATTGGAGTACTTTAGTTAAATGGTGGGATAGTTGGCCTGAGTGGACAACACCTGCCAAAGGTTTTTTACCAGACAATGGTACTGGCGGTCTCATGGTCTACAAAGAAAATACACCTATAGTAGCTGGATTTCTATACTTTACAAACTCAGATGGGGTTTTACTAGAGTGGATCATATCTAGCCCAGACTATAGAGAAAAAGACCGCAAGCAAGCTTTAGAATTACTAATATCTACAGCTGAAGAGACTTGCAAGTTAGCAGGTAAAAAACACATGTTTAGTATAGGTAGAAATAAACACCTAATAGAAACACATAAGAAATTAGGGTGGACTGTAGATAAAAGTCCATCATATGAATTAATAAAAAATATATAAATTATGGCAGCAGTAACCGCAGCAATAGTAGGGGCAGCAGCAGTAGGTATTGGTGGAGCAATACAGTCTGGTAAAGAGCATAAGAACATGCGTCGAGCTAGAGGTGAAAAAGCTATGGCAGCCGCTAAAGTTCGTTCACTTCAAAACAGCAGGCAAACTATTACAAACCCTTACGGTGGTGTAACATCACTAGCTAACTTAGCATCGGACCTGTCTGGTCAAATGTCTAATCCTTATGAAAACCTAGGTGTTGCTACTCAAGCCGCAGAGATACAGATAGAACAAGCTGATATAGCTTTAGCTAATTCACTTGATGCTATGATGGCTACAGGTGCTAGCGCGGGTGGTGCAACTGCTTTAGCTCAAGCTGCCTTACAAAGTAAGAAAGGTGTAGCCGCTGGTATCGAAGCTCAGGAAGCTCAAAACGAAAAGCTTAGAGCACAGGGCGAACAAAACCTACAAGAAAGACAAACACAAGAACAACAACGATTACAACAAATAGCTATATCTGAAGGAGCAAGAGAACAGCAAGCTCAGGCAGCTGGAAACATATTTATGTTTAATGCTAAAGAAGATAGAACAAATGCTGATATTTCTTATAACATAGCTAAAGAAACTGGAGCTGCTCAAAGGCAAGCACAAGCCACCGCAAATAGAGATGCTGCCACCGCAGGTATATTTACTGGCATAGGTAGTATAGCTAGTGGAGCTCTTGCAGGAGGAGCTTTTGATTCATAAAAATATAAAACATGGGATACACTATACCGTCTGGAGATTATTCATTACCACCACTGCAAGTAAATGTAGGGGCTGAGCTAGGTAAAACCTTTGGATCTGCTCTTGCAGCTTATGGAGCTAGAAGAGACAAAGAAAGAAAAGAAGCAAAAGACTTGTTAGCTACTCAAGATGCTATGAGAAATA
>Ga0208643_1000620_pt1 | contig 22701 bp, 20 predicted proteins | sample VirMetDEL_Nov_12_FD_184516 | JGI IMG/M metagenome (GOLD analysis project Ga0208643, IMG submission 184516) | Aqueous microbial communities from the Delaware River and Bay under freshwater to marine salinity gradient to study organic matter... | ecosystem: Environmental > Aquatic > Marine >... | reverse complement strand
TCCCTGAGGTATTCTAAGACACTTATGAGTTCTGCATCTACTACATCAAACCCACAACCGCATCCACAAGAGAACTCACTACGTGAAAAGTGTTTACTTAAATCTCCCATATTTATTCCTTAGTTTTAATATTAGCTAGGGCTAAGATAACTTTAGTTCTTTGCCTACATAAATTTTATTGGTGTCTTTTATGTTATTGAGTGCTGCTAAAGCCTTAACTGTAGTCCCGTTGTCTTTTGCTATTTTACTTAGGGTGTCTCCAGATTTGATTTTTATTGTTTTAGTTTCTATGGCAGGAGAAGTTTCTTCAACAACTTCAGGCTCATCCTCAACAATAGGTTCTTTAATAGGCTCCTCTTTAATAACAGGCGTCTCTTTAACCTCTTTTTTATTTATACGGTTTTTGTTTTTAGATTCGTATTCCTCTAAAGTAGGAAGCTTAGAGACTTGCTCTGGAGTCAACCCTAAACTCTCAGAGTTTCCAACCTTAGCTCTTATAGAGGCTCCTTCACCCTCACTTGCCCCAAAAGCCTCTGCAAATAGGTGTGCAACACCATAAATGCTGATATCAGGGTTACTTACAGCATCTATAAGTGATTGTATGCGCTCTCCTATTGGAAGTTTGTTGAGCCCTTTACTACCTGAAAAGTCATACTCATCTACAACCATAACGTTATCTTCGTTATCACGAACAATAGCTCCCTTGCCTATAGTCATCTTAAGGCTTTTACGTGGGTCTGATAAATCAGGAACACCCATACTATAGCCAATATTTTTACCTCCTAGAGAGTCATAATCTTTATAAGATATCTGTGACTTACCCTTACCCACTTGCTGTTTTACAATTTCAGATAGTGTAGAAGCCTCTTTTTCATCAAACATGCTTTCATCCCATGTACCTGAATCAAAAAATTGCCTAACATAAGATTGTCCAGCAGAACTACTAGCTGCATCAAAACCTTTTGAAACAGTGCTTGAAACGTCTCCTACAAAATCAGAGGCTCCTTGTGCAACTTCACTTACTTTTTCAACCCCTGAGTTAACTAACCCAGTAAATTTTTCCCATGGAGCACTCATAGTATTTCTTCCCAATTATTTTTGTCGCTAGGTTCGCCACCCATAAATCTCCAACCTTCCATTACATCACCTTTGTTAGGAGTCCTTAAAGACTCAGTAGGTGTGTTAGGTGAGGATTCTTTTGGAGTAGTGGGTACTTCTTGCCTTTCTCCTAGGTACGTAGGAAGTGTTTGTTCGGCAACTGCTTTGTAGTCCGTAGAGCCATTTAAGTGAGCGTCTGCTCTAATAGACCTATTGATAACTTTACCAATACCGTTGTTGAGCTCTCTTAAAAGTCTTTGATATTGAGGTTTATTAAACACTATTTGTTCCGCTTTAGTGCTACCCTCAATACCTACTTTAGGGACAAAACCAACCATCCCATCTTTTCCTATCTCAATATCAACTGCTTCTCTAATACCTTTTTCAATAATTTTATTATCGTAAAAAGTACCCGAGTGTGTGGTAAATACGTCATTAATCTTATCTAAAACCCTAGGTATTAATAGCTCATTAAAGTTAACTTTTAACATGTTCTTAGCTTCTATTAGAGCTTCACCACTTATCAAACCCCTCTTAACTAAATCTCCAAACCCGTCACTAGCTACAGCTTGAGATAAGGGGACCCAGTCTTTTAAGTTATCAGCTCCGTACTCTGTAGATAACAAGAGGTTGTTATACAGGGCGGCTGTTTCTGACCTTGCCTCCTCTGTATTCTCTAGACCTCCTTTTTGAGTCATTAGTTTGTCACCAATTACTGATAAATCTTTTACGTATTTAGCACCCCCACTAGCAGACAACACGGGTATTGGCTTACCACCTTTATCTACAACATCAAGTTGAACTCCTAGAACTCTAGCAGTAATTGGCTCTACAAACCGACCTAAGCTTACTGTGTTGCCTGTAAGGTTTGAAATTGCCACCACCTGAGTAAGGTCTTTGTTGTTTTGTAATAAAGAAACTTGCGTTTGAGCAACGATGGTCTTTCTTTTGTTTTCGTGGAAAGTGGCATTAGCACTATCTGTAATTTGCAATTTATATGATGCTGCTATTTGTTTGTACAAAGGGAGTTGTGCAGTAATTATATCTTGCGATTGTGACCCCCCCTTTCTTAACTCTAGCTCAAAATCTTGTACTACTTTATCCATACCTAAAATTTTATCTTCAGGGGACAAGTTTTCGTCAAGAAATATTTTCTCTACATTACCCCGAATTGCTGGACCTTCATTTTTAAATATAGCTCTTGTATTAGTGTCAGACTCTTCCTGTGCAGCCAATTCAATTGCATCAGCTTCACTTTTAGATTTAGCTTTTGCTGTACTGTATTTAAGGGTTAAATTTTGATTTTTTGTTTTTGCTAACTGAGCCTCAGAATACTCCATTATGCCAGCATCAATTTGAGCGGGGGACATACTGGTATTAACAAAACCTGCTGCGGTAGCTAAACCTAAAGTCTGCTCTCGTATTAACTGGTGCGGAGATTTTCCTGCGTCAAAAGCTCCAGTAACTTCCTTAATTGATTTGTAAGACTTAGTTATGTCTTGTATGTTTTGCGGTCCGTTTGCTTGAGAAATAGTGTTGTTGTATAAAGCACGAGAATCTTTTGTGCCTTGCAAACTACTATAACTAGGGTCCTGCTCAACTCTTTTTGCTATGAGAGCTAAACTTTGGGTAAAAGAACCCACAAGACTATTGTTAGTTGCTGTATCTTTAGCTTTTTTTACATCTGAAAAAATAGAAGATGTTTGTTGGACTACATCAGCTACAGCACCTATTACATTTGGTGTTTGTACAGCTTGCTGTTGAGTGATTGAAGAACCACTTGTTTCTTGTAACTTAGGATTAAATAAACCCATCACTCATTCCTCTCTCTGTGTTCATTAAATACTTTACCCACCTTTAGTAACTCCTTTATCTGGAAAGGTGTTAATGGAGCTCCTTGAACTAATATTTTCCACTTTGCGTAAGACATCATATTGCTCATTTTATATAACCTATCTATTAAAAAACTATCTCCTTTTTTAGCATCTCTAGCTACAAGACTCTTAAATACTTTAAGGGCTTCTGTCTGATTTTTATTGAACACTTTAAATCCAAAAGCCATGGTCTCTAAGATTCTCTGGTTAGCACTTAAGTCGTTTTCATCTGTTTGACCTAACATACGTGTAATATCTGAATAGTGTGTTTTTACATCATTTCTAAATGATTCAGAAGCTAAGTATATCTTTTCTTCTGTATCCCAGTGCTTCTTAGATGTTTTAGTTGGTAAACCAAGAAGTAATCCAATAGACTCTGCTGAAGTTACATCAGCGTCTATAGGTACATTTGCCCTATTAACTACCTTCCCATGCTCATTAGAATATATAGCATTAAAAGCATTAGACATACCAGAAGACATACTAACAAAGCTTTTTGAAAGTTGTGAGAAAGTAATCGGTGGGTACTCTGGCATTGCTCCAGCAAACCTAGCTATATCTACCATAAAATTACTTACTCTTGGATTTGAGCCGATAAACAAAGAGCCAGAGGGAGAGTTAGAAACTAGCCCAATTAACCCTTCTCCATCTAGAAAACTCATTACTAAATCCGCAAAACCTGCCCCTGAAGTAGGAGAGAAAGAAGTAAAATCTAACTCTGAATACTGGTCAGATAAAGAATTTATCATCCCATTAAAAATCAAACCTTCCATTCCATCCTGTAAAGCCTCACGAATCATCGGGTCTTCTGGTAATAAATCAGCAAACCATTTATCAGCCGCCCAATATGTTGGTACTCCAAACAAGGCTATATCTAAGGTCATAGCTTTTGCTTTCTCTTTGTTAGTTAAAATCCTATTAGTTGTAGTTTGAGTTATTCCTTTATGAGGAACATGTAAGAACTGCATAATTAAACTTGCAGCATTTTCTTGGTAAGGCATGATGTTTGCTTTGTTCATACCATAACCCCAATTACGTGCTAATGCGTAGACCTCATCTCTGTCTTCAGGCTTACTCATATCTTTACCGTTTTTAATTGCTTTATCTCTAAATGCTAGTAAAGTTGTTATTATGTTGTTGCTTTCCCCTGCCTCAAAACCAATTTTAGAGGAAACTCTTTCTACTGTATTGTAACCTGTAGTAAGGGCTCCTTTTATGCCAGACTTACTTTGGTTTGTAATTTCCATCATAGAGTCTTTTACTAAGTTGTTTGTTTTTATTGCATCAAGCTGACCACTATCCATAACAAAGTCAAGTAGCTCATTAGGCTCTCCAGTAACTCTGGCCTTTTGAACAGCAACTAAATCTGGAATCATTTTAGTAACAGAGTAAGTTGAGTTAGCTGCTGCTAGTCGAACCATCTGATGACTTTGTACTAGGTGCTGTCTCTGAGGATTAAGTTTAATATACAAGGCGTTACCAGCACCCCTAATAGCTGTGGTTAAACCCCTTCCTCCACCAGCCCAACGGAAAGCTTTTTCTCTACGAGTGTTTCCTTTTTCTCCCATAGCTGTTGCTATAGAGTTAAAGGCACCTTTTATCCACTCATCTACAGAATTAATATAGCCGTTTTCCATAGAGTTTATGTATTCCCATGTAGTACGAGCGTCAGCTATACCTTTAGAAGAAGGTTCTCCAGCAAATTTAATACCAGACATTTCTGTGGGAAAAGTTTTTAAACCATTAACTTCAGGTACGTATTTACCGAACTGGCTTACAAACCTAGCCTTGCTAATCTCTAACCAATCTCTCATAGCTACTTTATCCCCAATACTTCTGGCAGCGTCAGTTAAAGCGTCTATAGGGTCTTGCACTAAAGTGTCTCCTACACCACCATTAAAAGGTTGTGTGGGCTCCTCTCCAAGCCTTTTTCCTCTTGCTCTTTCTGTTGTAGTACCCATTGAACGAGCTATGTCATACTGGTCGTCAGGAGACATAGGTGCGTTCTTTTTGTTCTCCCTAACTACACCGTAATAATCATCAGCTTTATTTTCTGCTTTAGCCCACTTAGTTCTCATTAAGTTAGCTTCTTCTACACTTCTTGCAACACCTACAGCTTGAGTATATATCTTCTCCCCTTTACTATTCCTAATAATCTTGTCAATAAAAATAGGGGCGTCATAATTTACTTCGTAGTAACCAAGTCTATACTCATGCACTGCATCAGACTCATTTAAAACTCTAGCATAACTTTTAGAGTCATTCTTTACTAAAACATTAGCTATGTTTTCTTCGTCTATATTCATGGGAGTTCTAGACTTTCCTACATAACCGCCATCTTTGTATAACTTTCGCATTTCATCAGGTTGAAGAGTCTGTAGTTGTTTAGTTTCTGGGTTGTAAACTCGGTTGTTACTAAAATCCATTTGAGTTTTACGAACTAATAAATTCTCTGATCCGACCTTTAAAGATTTATATTTTTGAGCTTTTAAATTCTTTACCATCTCAGCATTCTTTAACCAATAAACAGTATCCCAAGCTGTTCTAAAAGCGGTAAGGGCGGATATAGCTGAATCAGAAAAACCTTGTGATTTTAGTTGAGTTGGGGTGTGTTCAATACCCTCTAAGTTAGCTTTTTTAATATAGTTACTAACTTTAGTTTTTTCAGCATCTCCCATCTTACGAAAGGGGGTACTAAAACCAACACCTAAATCATTTATTTTTCTGGTAATTAATTTACCTGCATCATCTGCGACAGAAGCACCCATAACTAAAGACTTATGTAACATAGATGCAGGGTCAAGAATCATCCTAGCACCAGAGCCACCAACGTTTCCAGCTAAAGAGCCAACTCGGTCAGCTTGATTGTTTATAACACTTAAGGGGGTAAAGTCTGTTATCATATCAGAAGAAATTACTCCTTTGTGTTGTACTTGTATTATGTAATCCCCTGAAGCTTTGGGAGTTGTTAAGGTTAAGTCTAGAGAGTACAAGGGTGTCTCATCAACAGTAAACTCATTTTTACTATCTGGTTGGTCTGCGTTTATACTACCCTCTGTTTTACTAGTCTCTTTTTTAGTTTTAATTCCGCCTAACTTTTTCCATATAGACCGAGCTGGAGTAGAGACACTGTTGTCAGAAACAATTTTAGTGTACCCAGCAGCTCTAGCCTCCTCAATAAGCTTTTTATATAATTTAGTCCCGACACCACCGCCAGTTTTAATTGCATCAACACTAGCGTTATGAACTTGCAGTACACCACCCCCCACATCTTCTGCTTGTATTACGCCTGTAAAACCCCCTTCTTTATCTTTTAACTCTATGTCAAGCCCTTTTTTCTTAGCTCCAGACTTTAATTCTGTAAACTTATCTATTTGCACAAGGTAATTACTTAAATCTTCCCCTACTTCTTCTGCTGACTCATAGCCTTTTTCTGTTCTTTTTAATATTTTAATGTCTTCTACACCAATACCTGTATCCCTAAGGGAGTATAAAGCTTGAGCCATAGCATCTTCCGCAGAACTAAACCCTGTCTTACCAGCAGTGTATACAGCTTTTATCTCTACTCCAGCACCTACACCCACTTGAGTTAATTCAGGACGTAAAGTTAGACCAACAGCGTCTTGTAAGACGGTTTGTATAGACTCAAAGACTTGTTTCTTTTCTTCTGGTTGAATATATATCTGACCTGAATCATTTGCTTTATCTAAAGTCTCTTGGTCTGCCCTAACCCTAGCAGGTTTGTGGCTTGGGATTGGGGTTACTATACCAGAGTCAGTCATTGGTTTTGGGCCTAAGGCTTCAACAGCTACTCCTTTTGAGTCTGTACCAAATACAGCTTTAGCAACATCTTCGTTTTCCATTGCCTCTTCTACTAGCTTGTAACCTTCTAAAGGGTTGTTTTCAAGTGTAGTTTGCCCAATACTTGTAGGGTTAGGAGAGCCAACAACTTTAGACTTCCCAGCATCCCCTAACCGAGATAAAAACTTAGGAGACTTACTCAAGAGATTTACAAAAGGAATAAAATCTAAAACACTAAGGATATTATCTGTAATTTGGTCGCTTGTGCTATAAGTGCCATCTACCACACTATTCATAAACTCCATTTTTAAGAAGTCATTGTCTTTAGTTAAGTAAATACTACCCTCTTCCCCATTAACAGCTTCTAGCATTAACTTTTGCAAAGGAAGTCTATCTTCCATAGGTAAGTTTTTTATCATACGGGTCATATCCATACGAGAGTTACCAGCAAATAAGAATTCCATAAAACCTGTAGTGTCTTCTCCCTCTATAGATTCTTTTAAAGAACCTAGCACTCCTGCGCTTTGTTTGTTATAAGCTGCTGGTATCATTAACTCTAACATATCAATATAAACAGAGGAATAAGAAAAATCTAGCCCTCCAATATGAGAGTTAACAAGATACTGTAAGTCAACTTTGTTTTGATAATAAGGTTGCGATAGACCAATCATAGAGGACAAAACAGCTTCTTGCTCTGCTGTCTCTGAACCATTTTCTTTTGTTAAAACTAAATCTATATATTGTTCTTGTGTGCTGATGGCTGTATCTTCTTTTAGTACAGTAAAACCACCAGCCATAGCCATTTTATTTTCGTCAGAAGTATCTTCGTTTAGTAACTCCCCAATTAAAGTTTCTTCAGCCTTTTTAACTAGCTCTACTTGAGATTGTTTTTCCAAAGATTTTAACGTTTCTGATTTACCTGTAGTTTCAAATTCATCCATTGCAGAAGAGTAATTTTTAGCAGCTTCTTCTGGGTTTTCAGACAAAGCAATATTCATTAAGGCTTTGTTATTAATGCTGCTCTTAGCTTTGTTAGGGGTAACTTCACCCCCTGCAGATTCAAAATCTTCAAAGGTTGAGGTGCTTGCTTCTTCAAAGTCTTCTAATTTCATTTTCCTTTCCTCGTTACGGGTAGTTACTGTTAACACTTGTTTGCCCTGCTGGACCTGCCCTAACTAAATCAGGAGTTGTGTCAGGTACTTTAGTAGCTTTTTGTGTAAAGATGCTTTGTGCAACACCTGCTACAGCACCAATAGAATTTGTAATAAGTTGACTGTCAGCTAAATCTTGTCTAACATTGCTTAAAGCGTTAGCTGTATTAGCTTGCCCTGTCATTGTAGCTAAATTACCTGAAAGCTGTGTGTTTAAACTACTCAGAGCTCCTGACTCACCTGAACTACCAGATGTACCCATAGCTTCTGAGGACTGCATAAGCCTAGCTCTAGCTACTCTTGCCTCTTTAACTTTACGCCTAGCGGAAGATACATCATTTATTTGTTGTTGTGCGTTTTGTATCTCATTCTGTTCTTCTTGAGCATCTGCTGCTTGTTTAGAGCCATATATTGTTGCTCCTGCTGATACTACTGCGGCTATTGTTGCTGCTATTGCGTAAGCTGGCATAAATCAAACTCCTCTTTAAAATCTTTATATTTAATTTCTTTAGTATTTATGACTAAATTTTTAAATGTTTCTTTGTGTATCATAGTAAGCTCCTTATCTGGGTAACATAGACTCCAGATTAAATCTAAATTTATATCTAGCTCTTTAAAAGGAATTATTAAGTCTGCGTAAACCTCAGCGTCTTTAAGAGCCTTTTCTAGCTTCACAACACATTGGCTTAAGTATTCTTTTTTATCCTCCCCAAATAGCTCACAGAGGCTCTTAAGAACCTCTGAAGAATCCCTTTTAATTATTATTAAAGGAACTCCTAGGTCCTTACTGTACTCCCTAGCTATTATTGGATTTGTGTCCACACTAATTCTATATTTGTGTGGGACAGAGTAAAAGACTTCGCTGGCATCTACACTAGTGCTAAACAGCCCATGTCCACAAAAAGAATCAGGTTGTTGCAAAAAAGCAGTTAGCCAGCTCGTCCTACTTCTAGGTAGACCTAAAATAAAAGAGTTATGCTTCATTAATTGTTATCTCTTGTTCCCAACCTAGTAGCTTACAGTTTTTTAAGGGCTCTGTTTTAATAAGAACACTTAGCGCCTTACCACTACCTCTGACTTTACTTTTAGATACAACTGTCTCAAAACCGTTATCAAATCCATCTGTGTTATCTTGTGGTATGTAGTGTCTTCTAAACCTGTATGCTTGGAACTCTTTACCTTGCTTATTTGAGTTATCGCTGTTAGACCAATCCCAAGAAGTTTTTACTAAACAACTAGAAGAGTTTATTGGCTCATAGTTTTCATCAAAGCCTTCTTCTGTCTTATTAAAGTGAAACGTTATGTATGGAGATTGTTTAGCTCTGTTACCTACACCACCAGTAAAGTGAGCTCCTTGCATAAATGCGTAAGCGTCTTCTCCAAAAGAGGTACTACCCCAATCTTTAAAGTCTGTGTTGTTATAAGAAGCAAAATAATACCTACTAACACTTGGGTTAATAACTAAATATTTAGTTTCTGTTTGTATATCTAGTTTAACACCTGTAGTTACAACAACATCTTCCCCGTCAACATCAACAACAACTCCGTCAACAGTTATGGGGTCAACAACTTTACCACCAACAAAAGGCGAAACCTCTATGCTGGCTCTTATTTTGACGGTTGAACTTGCTATCTTGTTGTAGTACCAAGCTTGAAATGATGGCTTATAGCACAACTCATTTTCATCCCCGTAGGTCCAACTTACTACATTAGAAAAAGCATCGTAAGTTCCAAAAGCTGTTTGGTGCTTTTCTATTTTGTTATAGAAAGACCTAATGGTTGTACCTGTTAAATCTCTAACCACAAAGAAACCTGTATCACCAGACTCACACAAATAGATGCCATCATAGGCCCAATACATTATGGACTCACCGATGTTAACTATGCTCTGTGGGGACACACAACCACGCTCTGAGACTTTTACTACTTGGTAGTTCTCTGCTGAGAAACCAAAATCACTACCACCTAATATTTGCCATACACCGTTTTCAGCAAAAACTAATAACGAGTTACTTACAGAGGTTAAACCAATGATGTTGTTGGCTTCTGAAATTCGGATAAGACCTCCGTCAGTAGCTACAATTTCACTGTCGTCTACAGATGTAGGGTCTGATATCTGATAACACTGACCTGCTTGATCTTTGTATTTAACTAGTTGAGAGAAAGCTACATAGTTATTTAATGTAGGTGAGCGGTCATCTCCGTCAACAACTTTACCACTAAACCCTGAATAGAAAACTCTACCAGCAAAGTTAGCTACTATAGAAGCGCTGTCTGGAGTTGTGTCTGTTTTAGGTAACACAACATTAGAAAACAATCCATCAGACAAGAAGTCAGTCCTTCCAGCTCCACGGCTAAACAAGTTAACAATTGCTTTTCCTTTAGGGGCTGAGTAGTTTCTTAATTCTCCCTCTAGCATAATTTCGGGTATGTAAGCTTTTACTTCATAGGGGTATCTAGTAACTGAAGCTACAACATATTCAGAGTACACATCAGAGTTGCTTGGGAAGAAATTGTTGAGTTCATAACAATACTGTACCGCTATTCTTTTTTCTTTACGAGCATCAGATTGGCTACCTGTAGTTTCTGCTTTAAAAGTCCAAGACCTTTCTTTGGGCCAACCTTGATTAGTTAAGTTGTACAAATGTACGTCTGAGATATTTGGTATGTCGCTACTGCTGACTCTACCACCGCCATCTACGGGGATAATACTTGTACTACCATCTCCACGAGGTCTGTAGGATAAATTATTACCTCTATCTATTCTTTTATTTGTTTGTGGGTCTATGTCCTCTAAACCAAAAAAATCTCTTACCTCAAGAGTAATCTCACCTAGAGTAAAAGTATTGGGGTTATCTGTATACTCAATACTTCTAATACTCCCACCAGTAGCTACAACTAACAAGGAGTTAGTTTGTGTTATACTGTAAGGCTTTGTTGTTTGTTCTGGAATGGGGTCAGTTGATGCAGTTAGTAGCACAACTCCCCCAAGCCTATTAGTTGAAAGCGCACCATCTATAGACTCAAAGAACTCTAAGTTGTTACCTATTTGGACTACAACTATATACAATCCTGGAAAATCACCAGTTAAATCCCAACGAAAAGTATTAACAGCAGCATCATATAGAGCTGTATCTTGTACCCCAATAGTCCTCTCTATACCACCTATCTCGTAATCCATACCAAAGCGTCTACTACGGACACCATCGTTATCTAAGGTAAAGTTCTGTTCGTCCCTAGTAGAACCCAAAGGTTGTATAAGAGGGTTGGCCTCTGTGATGAGCCCTTTGTTAAAGTTTACTAGTTGTAGATTTACTACTGGTCTTTTTGCCATCAGGTTTCACCTTTTCTTTATAGCCATCTATAAGTTTCATACACTCCCCGTTACTCATGTGAGCTCCTGAGAATGCCTCTGGTATCTTACCACCCCTACCTGAGGTTACAATGACCTTTAGGTTAGGGGACTTACTATAGCTCTTAATTATATAACCTTTGTATTCCATCTTTAATTATCCTGCCTAAACGTTGGGTCTTTCTGGGAGTCTCTACCTTTACCACGTCTACCGAACTTAGCGAACTGAATACCGCCTTTAGCTGACCAACTCTTACGAGATAACCAACGTGCTTGACGTTGTGCATTAGCTTCAGCTTTACCATTAGCTACTTGCTTAAGGACTATGAATGCTGTGCTCTTAGCTTCTTCTACTAGGTTAGAGAACGCTTCTGCTGGGAAGTCTGGTACAAAGCTATCTTCCATAACCCATGTAGGTGTCATGTAAGCCTTGGCTTGAACTTTACTAGCTTGAAGTGTAGAGTCTACTGTGTTATCAAAGGAATCAAAAACTATGTCTTGGTCATTAAAAGAAGTCCAGTATCTAGGAGGATGTGAGTTGTCTATCAAGAGCTCCACTCCACCACCGTTATCTATTACTTCTATGTTCTCGTTATCACTGTTTCTGTTGTTAATTTTAAATAAGAACTCAACGGGGTCTAAGTAAGTCATCTCTTTGTAGACACGTTTAGTTTCGTCTTTCTTACTTACGTTGTAGTTTAAGAACTCAAGCTCTTTTATGTTTTCTGGCATACTTAAATGCGTAGGTCTTGCTAAAGTGCCACTATTAAATAGTTGTATAAGCTTGCTTAGGTGAGGCCAGTTACGTGTGGATATCAAGTTAATGTAAGAGCGCTTAACAATAGAGGCTATTTGCTCAGACTCTACTGTGTCAAATATACTGTTAACTTCATCTGTATCCATATCAGACATTATTTCTTGAACTATTTCAAGTAGTGTTATCTTCATATTATGTAAACCTTGATACGGTAACTGATGCTGTTGGTGAAGTACCCCAACCTGTTGTTGTCGGTACGCTTTCAAACAACCCTCCGTAGTTACCCCCTTCCCCACTATCTCTAATTAGTTGGTACGTTAAAGTTGTGTTTTGTGAAAGTATAGAAGTAAAACTGTCTACAAAAGGAATATAAGACTCATCTGAACTAACTAGGAAATGTACACTTTTTCCAATTTGAAATCCATTAATTAACCTTCTTAGGTATAAAGAAGCAACTCCAGAAGTGCCAGTCCTACCTATAGAAAAAGTAGTTTTAACTGTGTAAGACCCTGTAGTGTTAACTTGAATTCCCCCATCAGGGTTAACTTGAATTGGGCCAGTATAACCTCCACCTACACCGAACTCTACTTGCATTGCTGTGTCTAGTCCAGTTGGGCTTTGAGAGGCTGCTGTACTAAAGCTAGTTATTACATCTTGTACAGTCACAATAGTTGGTGGCTCAGACCAAAGTCCAGACCCAGCTCCATCTGAAATATATACTCTACCAGCCAAGGCTGTGTCAGCTCCCTTAGGCTCATGTACATTAACACCTGTGATATTCTTATGTTCTGCCATATTATTCTCCTTTGGGCAATAAAAAAGGGGCAAGGATTATCTCCAAGCCCCTTAGGTATTATACTAGACTACAGAAGCAGCAGTAAACTCATATTCTACGATTATTGAACCAGCAGTAGGACCAGTAACAGTTAAGTCACCACCTAAAGGGATTGCAACGTTGTTAGCAACTACACCAGTAGCTCCTGAGACATCAACTGCACCAACAGTAGCAGCGGAAACTGCACCAGTAGCAAAGCCAGTTTTTAAATCAGTAACAATTGCACCAGCAGGGACTTTAACTTTCTTTGGTAAAAGGTCTCCATCGAAGTTAATAATTGCTTCATAGGTTAAGCCAGAGGTCTTTTTAACACCCTCAAAACCACCGACCTTACGTGCGCCATATTGCGCTGATACACCACGAAGAGGTGTTGTTTCAAAACTCATAATTTATTCCTTATACTGCTGTTGCAGAAGTAATGTAGATAGCTAATGTATCTAGACGTTGAGCACCAATGCCCCAACGAGCGCGTGTAACAAACTCATCACGAGCAAAGTCTTTGTTACGTTCACCTTCAACGGAAGGCATCTGACGCCATGTAGCCATCATAGGCTTAGTGTTGTCATCTAAGATTGACATGAATACGTTAGCTACCGCACCAGTTAAGTTAGTAGTACCATCTGAGAAAGTACCTTTGGCTAAACGGTTAGAGGTAATTAAGTTCCAGCCATACAAGTTCATAAGGAACTGATGATCACGGTCAAAACCATTCTCTAAAATCTTAGCACCAAACTCCGATACATCGTGAGTAATAGTAGTTAAGTTATCTAAAGTAGCGGCTAACACTGGGTCAATTGAAGCTACACGACCAGCATAAGGAACGTTGGCTTTATCAAAAGCTAGCTTAAGAGAAACTAGATCTGAGAGCTGGATACGACCACTGGCTTCAGTAGATGCTAAACGATGTGAAAAACCAGCAATGGCGTTAGCGTTAGCATTAGTTTGAGCTGCTTCACATACTTCATAGAAACGAGTCTCGAAGTTCTCTTGGATAGCACGAGTAGATTCTTGTGAACGAGCAGCCATAAGTGCTTCAACTTGTGAACCATCTTGACGTAGCTTGTCGGTTACGTACCAAGCATCACCGATGTAATCAGTAATTACTAGTTGTACTTCACCAGATTCAATCGGACTGTAGTTAATAGCTGTGTCTTCAGAAACTTCCTGAATAGTAGCTGAACCAATTGTTTTAATGTTTAATGTTTCGCCTGAACCAAAATCACCGACATCACGGTACCACATGCTAGGCATTAAGCCATCATGTAGGTTGGTTAAGATAAAGCTTGAATACTGTTCTGCTTCAATAAAAGCTGTAGTATTAGTTGTTAATTGCATGTTATATACCTATTTTATTTTAATGTTGAACGCCATATTTAGCGTATACTGCTGCTTTGTGCCTAGCCATTTCGCCTTGCAAGTCTCTAGTAGAGGCCCCTGCCATGACAGATTTTTCTGCTCTGTCAACCTTACCGTTTGGTTTAGGTTTTTCAAAGCTATGGTTTACACTCTGTGAGCCCCTCGTCATTGAGGGTTCTTGTGCTATATCACCAAAGAAAGATAGAACTGCTTTAGGGCTGGTAGCCGCTAAGTGGTTAAATGCTTCTTGAGTCATACCTAGTTCTTTTGCCTTACCATAAAACTCTTTTTCCGCTTCAGTGCCAAACTTACCTGCTAATGCTGAGGTCACGGACTGTGTGTTTGATTCACGGGTGGATTGAGCTTTGTTCTGGTTAAGAGCTTCTTGAACTAGTTTTGCCACATCCTGCTCACCGTAAGATTCACGAGTCTGGTTAGACCCCTCGTCTTTGGGTGCAGTAAGCTTTTCTACAATAGAAGTTAAATCATCTAGTTTAGCTTGTTGACTCCTGAATTTTTCTAACTCTTGAGACATACTATTCTTTTCGTCTTTCAAGGTTGGGATATATTCTTGTGAGTGTTTCAATGCTTCAAGTGCTGATTCAACTGAACTGTATTTGCGCTCTCCACTATCGTTCTTAATATTATTTAACAGGTCATCAAATGAGTTATTAACGCTAGTGTCACCAGCTTGGCTATCTGGCTTAGTTTCTTGTGTTTCTTCTTTTTCAAATATAGACATTGTTTTCCTTTAACTATTGGGTAATAGTATTTTATTAGACGCTTTCTTTTAAAGAAGAAGGAAAGCTTTATTCTTTGTTACTAATATTTTTAAATGTTATACTTAATTATACCAGTATTTTTAGGTTTTGTGTCACATTTTTATGAAATTAATTCAATTATTTCTATTAACGCTCTTTCGTAACCATTTTTGTCTGCTTGTTTGTATGCCCAAGAGGGATTATCGAACTCCTCTAAGGATATACTTTTAGCTTTCCTGTTCTTAATTTTGTTCTTAATTAAATGTTTTAACCTTTCCCTAAGGATAGGACTACTCCTAAAGTAATCCTCCATTTGTTTCTTAGCGTCTGGCTCTAAACCACTACACCAACTATTCTTCATTAGCAAGACCTACTTCAGCTTCTACAGCTAAATCTTCCTGAGCTTGGTTAACCATACTCTGAGTCTCTTGTTGTTCCTGTATAGCAACGTTAGGTTTAAATAGGTCGTACCTATCAAGCCCTAAGAGGTTCTCTACAACTTCAGCCATCTTCTTACTGGATGTATGAGGTGCAACCATTTGACCTATAGGAGAGCTGTACAGTTGAGTTAAGTTCTGCATTAACTGTGCTTGCGCAGCAAAGTGTCTAGCACCTACTGGTCTAATAACTCCGTTAGCTTGTAGATCTTCTTTAGTAATACTTTGGAACTCTACAACACCAGAGTCAGTATCCACAGAGCGTACTACATCAACTACCTGCATGTTACGTACTGATACCTCTAACATAGAGTTCAGTAGTGGTTCTAAAAGCTCAGTTTCAAAAGAGGTAATCTTCTCTTGAAATATACGACCTGCTGCGTTCTGTAGTTGCTGTACTTCAAAGGCTGTTTTCTCACCTGCGGTACGGATACCCATAGCTTCACTGGGAGCACCTGCAAAGGACTCCATACGCCTCTCTAAGCCCGCAATATCATTATCTGCTGTAATGACCGCACCTAGGTTTTTACCTAGCTCAGTTACGCCTCCACCCTCATCTATGTGTATCTCTGAGTTCGGCCCGTAGTTAAACTCTTCTACTTCACCAGATATTACTATAGGTGGGTTAATAGCTAAATCTAAAGCATCAGCACTAGCGTTCTCTAGGTGGTCTATTCGGTACTGCATACCAACTAAGTTCTCTAGTGGACCCATAGCCCATAAGTTATCAGGACGTAACCTCCAACCAACGTGATGGATAGGAGCTGTCTTTAACCAACTAGGCATCTTGACTTTACGTAGTAACATAGAACGATCAGCAATAGTTACAACCATGTTACGTTCTAGTTCACCCGTAGCTGTGTTGTGTAAATCACCCCAGAACTCTAAAATCTCTACATAGCTAGACTCGTAGTATTCTTTCATGTTACCAAAGCCATCTGCTTGGAACCCAGCAGCTTTATCCCAATCTTCGATAGAGTACCCACCGTCTTTAGACAAAGCAGATAGTTCTTTACGTTTAGCTAGGATGTCCTGCAAGTACTGGTTATCAGGCATGTCTTTTGCCATAACCTTTAGTTCACCTAAGGTTACAATAGACCGTACAATCTTCCAACTAGACTCGAACTCATCTGCAAGAGGGTTAAACACTATATCTAGTGGGCTAATACGTCTTGCCTTAGGTCCAATGAACTGTGCGACTACATCAGCACCTTCTTCAGCTATTTGGGATTGAAACTCCGCAGTTACAAAGGCATTACCGTAGTCTATGTAATCGTATAGCAACTTAGAAGTTTCTTTTCTAAATTTACCACCACGTATTTTGTTACTCATGTAGTTAGTGATTACACTAGCTTTAGATATCTTAGCTGCATCACTACTGTGGGCTTCCCACTTCATCCAGTTGTCATTAGGAAACAAAGCACTTAAATAGTTAGAGTGCAAGTTGTCTCGAATCTGACATAGCTTTGGTAGAGTAGTTGTATTACTCCAAGGTAGTGTTGAGTTCGTAGTGGTTGTTGTGTCTGTAGCAAAAATGTAATCCCGTTGCTCTTTCCACAAGTCAATACGTGTTCTCATCTGATCTTTATACCTAGTCCACATCTCAGCGATATGGCTGGACTCTTTATCTCCAGTTAATACTTTTCTTATTTCAGCAACAGAATTTGCCATTATACGCCTCCAAAGCGATTTCTTATATTGACTACGTTAGAAAAAAGTTCTTCCCTGTTACGTAGTGACTTAGGTTTAATTGCTATTTCAACAGCAGAAGCTAAAGCATCTTTAACGTCATCGTGTGGTGGCCTAGAAAGAACAAGCTCCTCCTCCAAGATTTCAGTGTACCCACCTTTAAAGTGGAGTATGTCTTGGTTCTCATATCTATGCTCTAAAGCAGCAGCAATACGTTCTTCTTTACGCCCCTCATGTCGAGAAGGTCTATGTTCATCAATAGAGAGCCTCAGACCCTCCTCTCGTATCCTATCTTTTAAATCCCTAGCAATCACCGCCTGAGCTACTGTAACCTCAGCCCTGAGCTTCTTAAAGCTCCATTTAGAATGTAGTTCAGATATAGACTTAAAGTAAGCATTAATCTTATCAGTTTTAAACCTATCTATGTCTAGCACTAAGATTCTATTCTCAGAGTCAGCCCCTATAACAACAACAGCAGTGTAATCCGCTTTCTTGTTCAAAGAGAATGCAAAATCTATAGAAGCATAGACGTTTAGCTTACTGCCTTTGTAGTACCACTTGCCACCCTCTTCTTTTAAGTGCCTGCGGTCCCCGTACACAAATCTATCTCTGCTAATACGGTTAGAGCCCTTGTCATTTGGGTCGTTGTAATACTGTGCATAGAACTGGGATTTATCTGAATACTCTGCTTTAATACGAGCAAGTATAGCAGGGTCAAACCCAAAAGCTTTACCATCTGACCTCACTGCACGAGGCCAAGAGAACAACATATCTTCTTCTACCTTGTACTCTTTTACTTCCCAAACAGGGGAGAAACCAACAACATTAAAGTCCTCATCGAACTCTTCAAACTTCTGGTCCCTCCATACTTGGTATATATCGGATGGGTGGTAGCGTGTACCACAGGCCATAGTAAATCCACCAGCATTACGTATTGATGTGAATTGAGATGACTTCCTACTGACACTTTCTCGTCCATCTTCAGTATAAGCATTCTCTGGTACTACCAAATCGTCTGCTACAACTACATCAGCGTGCCAACCAGTTGTGTTGGTAGTAAGACCTGCTGTAGCTATAGTAGCATCACGTATGCCCTCTTTACGCCTTCTCTCGTGGTCAACGCTCATCTTGCGCTGGGACCATCTTTCACGTTTACCTTCCTGCGGATTGATATACTCTGGGAAGAACCTGCGGTACACACTACTAGCCATGATATTTTGCACAGCAAATAGCTGAGTTTCAGCTAGCTCTGCCGTAGCAGATACATACAAGATTGTTATCTCTGGATGCCTTGTAATCATCCATGCACACCATGTAGCTACCATGTGACTCTTTAAGTGAGCACGAGGTAGCATTATGAGTTTGTTTGCGCTTAAGGTGGCTCCTTGGCCGTACAACGAGTATTCCTGCATCCACTTGAATATATCCATGTGAAGCTGGCCGTACACATAACCTTTGTTTACTAGTTGAGCAAAAGTACGGAGGTCTGTTATTGCTAACTCCCTCATCTCCTTTGCTTCCTTGGGCATGTTTCTAAGCTTAACCTTAGCTTCTTCTAACCAAGTCTTGCTCATATCAACTCCTATTTAACCATACGTAGTATGTCAGCACCGAAGTCCTCAGACTCTCTGGTCTGTTTCTTGAGCTCACTTTCTACATCTTCTTTACTAGGCCTGCCAGCCTTAGACTTCTCCCAACCTGTGTCAGCTAACCACTTAGCAGCTTGGAATGTGCCACCCTCAGTGGCTATCTGTATGGCTAAGGAAACACCTTTAGCTGTTAGCTTTATGTTGAGCTCGTCTTTCCACTCGTCTAAATGTTTAGCTAAAAGCTTGTTACCACGTAAGCGCTTCCAGTGATTCCAACCACCTAGGTGCTGCGACACCTTGTACTCGGTTGGGTCATCTGACTCTAGGTACAGCTTCTTTAAAGACGGGTACAACTTGTTGTTGTACTCCTTGTCTTCATCGTCTAAGGTGAATATAGCCTGTGGCTTATACCCCATCTCTAAGAACAGAGCTTGAGTTAGCCACTTACCTTGTTTATCTTTAAATTTACTCATAGGTTTCCTTTATTAATATGGAGCCCAACGTTGATGCCTTTCTCTAGCAAACTCTATTTTACAGTGTGAGTCTTGCCAAAAGAAAAGCAAATCTATCGCTTTCTCTATGTAGTTCCAATACCGAAGTTCTAGCACCTGAGCACAGTAGTGAGTTCTAGCTGAAAAAGTATAAAATCTAGAGCCTCCCGTTAGCGTATTTAGTGCGTGACTTAGCATAGATAAGTTCTGTTTTATGTAGTTCATTAAGCTCTCTCACATCCTATAGTGAAGTCAATATATTTAAACTGCTCAAAAGTTGCTAGTGTTGTAAACGTAGCATCAGAGTAGTTTGTAAAAGTAACTGTTTTAGCTGTTGTGTCTACGCTTGCTTTAATCCATAAAGATACACTTGAGTTACAGTTCCAAGATTTAAGTCTTGTATTGGTTGGAAATAGCATGTAGTTAGACCAGTCATAGGTTACGCTTGTTACGCCACTAGGTATAAATAAAGCCCACTTATATTCTGTCTGTTTTAGTGTGCCAACCCCGTTAGAAACTACCTCTCCAATATGTAGTTGGAGAGCTTGTCCTTCGTTAAACGTACCATCTGACTCATCTATAGTTACAAAGTTTGTCTGCCCTGAACCTGTTGCTGAGTTTGCCACATGTATAAGACCATTCTTTATCAGGATACGTTGTGGATATATCTCAGAACCAACGGCCCTAAAGGTGAATACATTTATGTCTACTGCTGTTTGTTCTCTCTCAAATTGCCACGTATCAACTACACACAAGAAGGGGTTAACCATAATCATTGAGCACCAACCTAGCTTGAAGTCATGCACAATAGTGTCCGTAGGAGTTAAATTCACAAATCCTGGAATTTCATCGTAGTAGTCACTTGAAACGTCTGTATGTAGAGCTATGCCCCAGATATGAAAGTCACCCCAGTCATTACCTTGTCCGTTGTTTACAACCCCTATTAAACCGTTGTAGATAATAAAGTTACGCCAAATACCATCATGTGCATAGTTATAAATAGCCGTACCAGTTGGAGGTGTAGTAAGTCTCTCAGGGTCAAACCAATCGTACTCTCCTATATACAAACCATCTGTTATTATCTCGTGTGAGTTCTCTGATGGGTTTGCTGCCGTTTGCAAGCCTATTAACGTATAACCTTTGATGTGTACATTATTAATATGGAACCTGTTGTAGTGCGTAATCCTAACACCAGAACAAACCTTATTTGAAATTATATGTATGTCTTTAAAAGCACCGTTGTTGTACGCAAACCCCGACAAAGAGTTCCCTTCGTTAAAGTTTAAGAGGAAGTCAGTAGAAGCTCCTGTCCAGTTATTTTTATCCGCAGCAAGACCGCCATCAGCAAAAGTAAAGTGTGAGATTCTAGGTACGTATATAGTGCTTCTAACTGTACAAATTCCACAGAAACTAAAAGTATTACCGTTGATGTATTTTATAGCTGACTGGTATGAACTTTGAACTTGTCCACTGCTCAATGATGCAAAGTAGGCAATAGCTGAGTTTACCGCTGAGGTGTCATCATTAACTCCGTTACGCATTGCTCCGAACGCAGATGCTTTAACAGGGGATACAGACATAAATTGCTTTAGCTGTAGTCCTTGTGTTGGGAGGTCTATAAAAGAGCCCCCGTCATCAACACCTGTGCTTGCCGCAACGACTTCAAAGGTTAACTTTCCGCTATTACAACCTTCGCTGTAGTCCAGAGCGTTAACAATATCGCCCACTGCTAGGGGTACTGAACCTCCAATTGATAACCCAGATTTTATGTTAGCTACAGTAGCGAAGTCTGTACCTGAGTTAGAAAACAGCACAGTGCCATTTACATCCTGTAGTCTTAGTGGGCTCGTGGGGGTTGTTGGTGAAGGTAGATTTAATATCTCCTGACCGTTCATGTCAAGAGCTTGTAATAACTGGTTGGGCTCAGTTGGGGTTGCTGTGTTATTTCTGTATAAGACTTTGTTATCAAAAGCCTGTTCAATCTTTACGAAGTTGGCATTAATCTTCCCTAAGTTATAGCCACTCGTGATGTCATCTAATTCTATTTTACTCATATGTTCTCTCTTTAGCGTTAAGTCCCTTCCCTATGCTTCATCCCTGTATATCTAAGAATAATTTCCTAAATTTTATTTTTTATCTTTCTTCGTTGGTTTAACTACTGCTTTGTTCTTTTTCTTAGTAGGTGGACGACCTGCTTTCTTACCGTATGTACCTTTACCTGTTGGCATGTTGTTCTCCTGTTGTTACTTTGTTGTTACGCTGTTACCACTTAACTTTATCAGCCCAGTACGCTGCTGACATCTTACCTTTCTTGATGTTCTTACCGTGCCTAGCTTTAAATGATTTACGTTTAGCTTTCATCTTATCGGAGTCACCTGCTTTAGCTTTACCAGCAGTAGAAGCTCCTTGCTCACCAAAACGTATGGTCTTTATCTTACCGTTCTCTTTAGCTACAACTACGTGAGATTTAGTTGCATGCTTAGGTGTCTTTTTGGGTTTATTAAAACCACTTACACCTGCTTTCTCAAGTCTAGAATCTTTCTTTACTGGCATAATGCTCTCCTAAGATTTATCTTTTAAACTAATAACAATTGATAACAATTCTTAATAACAGTTAATGATTACTATTAATGATTTAAGCTTATGTATTTATCAGTTTATTCTTTTTCTTACTTAACTCTGATATAATAATTAACTTATACCTAATTATACCAATATTTTAAGGTTTTGTGTCATAAATAATGAAACTAATTTAGTTTAATTGATATATTTAGTAAATAAAAGCGTTAATTAGGATATGTGTAGGCAGAGCCTACGTCTAGGTAGCCTAGCGAAGCTAGATATACATAGGGTATAAAGTAGGGAATACAATGGGGATGTGATGGGGGATATAATAGGGGCCAATACCAGTAATTTCTCCGAGAAAATAATTAGTTGCTATGCAATATATACCAGACCCCCCTTACCCCCCTTGTACCCCCTGTGATTAAACCCAGTATTGTAGATATATACAATATAATAGGGGGGGTAGTAGTACCCTAGAATTAGGGGGTAGTATTATAATAGTATATGTGGTAGGTGGTAAACATAGTTTATGCAATGTAACCACCTGTACACTTTCACTCACCACAACGAGGTATACCATTGATATATCTATGCATAACCTTAACGTGACCTATCGGTCACACATATATTTAGCTGTTATATACTAACGCTTTGTAGTACCTATAACTTGTGTTAGTTAATAGGCATTCAATAGCTATACTAGATAGGGGTAGACTATTAATGATTAGTTTAACTATATTTTGATTATATTTAATATAGGGGTTGACAGTTGAATAAGGTTTCTATATAGTAGGTCTCAGTTGGCAAGGAGGCCAATTAGTTTTAAGTAGATAGGTTGCTTATAACGTATGTTAACCAGTGGGAGGGATACAGGTATAAGTGCTAAAAGCCAACCAAACTATGAACCACACAGGGCTAACAAAAAAGAATAATAACAAGAGGTAT
>Ga0208643_1000616_pt1 | contig 22793 bp, 38 predicted proteins | sample VirMetDEL_Nov_12_FD_184516 | JGI IMG/M metagenome (GOLD analysis project Ga0208643, IMG submission 184516) | Aqueous microbial communities from the Delaware River and Bay under freshwater to marine salinity gradient to study organic matter... | ecosystem: Environmental > Aquatic > Marine >... | reverse complement strand
TACGGTTGTATCACTAGGGTCAGTTCCTCTAATTGGCCTCCATACTGAAATCACATTATCGGTACTGTCTGCAAAGGTTCCACCTCCTTTGATCTGGTAAAGGCTTGGTGGAGGATAGTTCCCATCCTTTTCTTTTCTTGGCGTGGTTTGGTGCATTACTAAATGATAGCTTACATTATTTTTTCGAGTAAAATTTATCCTATCCATCATAAAACGGGATGCATACAAATGCTCAGGCTCTCCAGGCATCATTTCATGCCTAATCTTAATATATGGATCAATTATCACAGCCTTAACGCCTTTTTCCCATACCAAATACTCAAATACAGCTTCAATTTGTTCTACTCTAAAATCTGGATGACCGTCTTTTTCAGGGTAAACAAAAAAGAAATTATCTTTAACTAAATCAAAAGCATCCAAATATTCTTTTTCACTCAAGTCAAAGTTTTTATAATTCTTATCTGTGCTTTTTCCAGTTATCGTATGGATAATGTCATCAAAAAATTCATCAGGTGGATAGTTTTCAGGACTAAAAAACGCAAACTTCCATCCTTCTTTAATAGCTTTTAAAACACAAAGGAAAATCAGGAATTGGCTTTTCCCTTCATTATTGTACCCAGTCCAAAGGTTAAATTCTCCCATTCTCCAAGACCATAGTTTATTTTTGAATCCTTTTATCTCTACTGAGTCTAAATCCCTTACATAGGTCTTTGATCCAGGTTCTTTGCCCTTCCTAAAGGCTTTTAACATTGAGTCTCTTTGGCCTGCAAAAGTTTTGATTGATGACTCACAAAAATCTAGGTCAAAATCTTTTTTATCCTTCTTTGAATAGCTCATCTAGCCTGTCTTTTAAAGTTTGGTATTCATATCCCTTATCTTTACAAATAAGAATAATATTTTCGTTTTCTAGTTCGCTTTCCCTTTGACTTAGATATTTATTATCCGATTCTAAAACCCTTATTAGTGAGGATTGATTTGTGAGCAGTTCACAATAATATCCTTGTAGGGAATGCAGCCTATTAAGATTCTTTTCAAGTAAGGCCCAATTTTTAGTATTAACTGACATCCTCAATAGCTTCCAAATGTCATCAGATGCCCTATTGACTTTTTTTATTTCTTTTAATTTCATTACCACCAATTATTTTCTATTTCTGATTTGGTATATTTTTTTTCTTCTACTGGTACTAGATTCCCTTTATTGACCCAATTAACAAAATGACTTTTAGCATCCTTTTCAGATTCCTTGATTTCATCCTTTGAGATGCAGTCTATTCTAAATCCATTCAAGTGATTGAGAAAGTCTTTCTTTTCGCATTTCCATTTAATGCAAAGGGGTTCAATCCATCCATCACTATTCCATAGCTTTCTAAAAATTTCATTATGGTTTTCTATAATATCACTTACATTCTCACTTACACTAACACTTACAGGTAGATTTGCTAGGTTTTGCTTAGCATTTGGTAGCACTTGCTTACTTTTGCTAGCTTTTGCTAGGCCTCCTAACCTTCCTGTTTCAGCTCTTTTTTCCTTTATGCTTTCCCATTTCTTTAAATCTGACTTCAAAGAGTTTTTTATGGGCCTAAATGCAAGAGATAAAATTCTATTTTCTGTTATTGGATTTTTATCATTGACATAATCAACAACCATTTTGATAAGTTGTCCAGCCTCTTCATCAGTTAGATCATGGACTATCTCCATTAAATCGCAATACAATAAAAATGATCTTTTTCCTTCCATAGCTGTAAAATAAAAAAGCCCGACTAGGGTAGGAGCTAATCGGGCTAAGGTTGTGTAAACCTTTTTAAATAAGTCTTAGACTCCTACCTCTAAAACTTACTTACATACATCCAAATATAAGAATTATTAATCCAATTCTACTAAGTTCTCAGCCAAATTAAGGCTTTCAATAGTCCATTTTACTGACTTGACAGCGACTCCCGTATCTTCTGATATTTCTCTTGCCGTGTAATCAAACAGGGCTAATTGATGAATCCTATCTTTCTGATATTCGGTTAGCTCAGGTTTCCAGTTACTTTTTGGCCTTCCCTGGTTGCTGTTCCTTCCTGACTTAGGGCATTTTAAGACCTTGTAAACAATCCTGCTAACTTGGCTAGGGGTTAGCTGTAATTTCAATGCAATATCATTGATAGGCTCGCTGTTCCGGTAACTCTTTTCAATTTCAGCTAAGATTTTTTTATTCTTAGATAGTCCGAGGTTTTGCGCACGTTTTTGGCTAGTTCTTTCCATGATTAAAATATTCTTTTCCAGATTGGTAATTTATTTCTTTGAGTTTCTTCCATTTCGGAAACTTTGCGATTAATCCACATTTGGATCTCTTGAGCCTGCTTTAAATCAGCCTCAAATAATGGCTTACCTGCTTCAAAGGCAAAGGCTAATCTTTCTTGATTGTTTACATAAACGTGTAATTCCATTTCTTGTAAATCTTCCCAATATGCTTTCATAGTTATTTTTGGTTAGTGTATTTTTTTGATTTAGTGTATCTGTAATAATGGAATCCACAAAATAGATTGGATTTTTTCTTTGCTCCACATATTACGCAAAGTGTAAGGAGGTAAGGCTTTAAATATCCGTTTTCTCGCCTGACTTGCTGAATCAAAGCCATAGGAACTTTTAAGTTTTGCCGGATTTCTTTTGGTCTTTTCCCTTCTCTTAAAAGCCCTATGATTTTGCTTATCACTTTATTTGAAGGTTATAGTTTACATTGACTACTGCACCTTCAACCGTTTCGCCTGCATCAATTGCTTTCTTGATGGCAATTTTATCAATGGTTTCGGTTTCGGTAATCTTGATTCTCTTAAACTTTGAATTAATCATTTCAGGGAATTGGATTTCCACTGGATAAGACTTTCTAAAGCTCAGTTTTAGGGTAGGACTTTCAACCTTATCAATGCCGTAAATCTGCATGGCATGGCTAATGGTATCTTTCATTCTGTTCAAAGCGTTGTTCTTTGCCGTTTTCATGGCTTGTAATCGCTTTACCTCATTATCAATGGCATCTACATCCGATTCAAATGATTTGATTACATAGGCATAGTTTAAAGCCTTCTTTTGCAATTCTTCTTGATTGATTGCTAAGGCTGTTTCCATTTCAGGGGTAAATTCCCCATCTTCTAGAAAAGATGCTAAATCATATGCTTTTTGGGATATTTCAAATAGTGATTTCATAGTTTTTCGATTACTTGGTCTAATGATGCTTGAATTTCTTTTGAGATTTTGTACTTCTTTTTGATTACCTCAATTGAGCCTTGACCTGTTCTTAGGTATTCCATTGCCTTATCTAACTGTTCGCCTTTGTTTAACCAAGGTCTATTATCTTCTGGCTGATCTGCTTTTGGTTGGTAAGGTGGTTTGGTTTGCTTAGGGTTTGCTGCACCTCTTTTCATTGCTCCTTCTGCATCATCATCTGAAACATTAAGGCTAAGGATTGAAGTGACTGCATATCTTCTAGCATAGGAAATAGCAGAACCTAAAGCCTGTGGATCATTTTGCTTAGATACAGGCATCACATAATTAGATGAAATATATTCACCTGATTCGGCATGAATTAGCATTGTTACCAATCCTTCTCCATCCGGAAATTGGCTAATAACCAATCCCGATTCTTGCAATGGCGTTCCAATCTCTTCTAGAATATGGCTCAAACTTGCATAGCTTGATTTAAAGAAAGGGTTAGAAGCATCCTTTTTAATCTTACCTACTTTCACATGGAATAAGGCTAAAGATTTGGTAAGGTTTTGAATTGTTTCAGTGCGTTCCATTAGTTACATATTTTTTCAATGTTCAAAGAAGTTCTTAAATACTCGTTTTTAAAAGCAGCCTCCGATATTGGTACAATCGGGTATTTCATTTCGCTAATCTCATAGGTTAGAGCTGAAATAGGTTGCATATTGATTTGAGGGAATAGCCATAAAACGGAATTCAATTCGAAATTGGTTATCCTTACATAAGCTTTATTCTCATCTACTAGCATGTAGTAGCTTTTGTCAATCGTGAAATACGGAGGTATCTCAATGTCTTGAGTAATTGTTTTATTGATTGTGATTTTCATAAGTTAGATTTCAAAATTGTTTTTAATATTTTCAATTACTGCTTTAGCAATTGATGATTGATTGCATTCTACCCAATCATTAAAGGCAGGTCGGTAAACTTTCAGCTCCCAGATTTCAACTCCTTCAATGTCGATTTCTGAACTTGAAGGGGTGTCAAAATCTCCATCCTCAACATTAATGGAATAAGTTACTGATGCTTCGGCTTGGTATTCTTTGCCGTTATGCTCGAATGAGTCTAAAATTATTGTCTTAGTGTCCATTTCTTTTGATAGTTTTTTGAATGTCAAGTAAAGTGAAGATTGCGTAAAAAATCACAAAAGAGATAATGTAATTGTGATTGAATAGTATGCCGTAAAATAGACCTGCTAAAATTAGGCACTCGGTAAACCTCCACATCTTAGTAGATGTAAAGACCTTGAGCTGAAAAGTAAATCCCAAAGGCTATAATTAATAAGGCGATTGTCGTTACAATGATTTCCGAGAATGTGATTTTTAGATTTTTCATGGTTTTGGTTTGTTTAAGTAAAGCACTGAAGGGCATTTGGATTATTTTCTGTTTATTCCTATCGTTTTGATCTCATAAAGATCAATTTGAATACCGTCATAATATGATGTTTTTCTATGATCTGAAACTCTTATCTCTCTTCCATTAAAGTCAAAATAAAAAGATACTCCGTTAGATCGACTCATATTTTTAAACTCAGCTCCTTTAATTCCTTTGCTAATAAGGATGCTTTCAGCCATTTCTAAAGTTGCATTTGTGTTTGGCTGGTAAAAATTTTTATTAAATGTCATGGTTTCTGTTGTTTTTGGTTTAAATCTTATGCAATATAAATACCTTTTTTGGTATTAACAATATGGCAATAGAAAAAAAGTTAAATATTTTGTATTTTTGAGGAAACGATAGAAACTATGGCAGGAGGAAGACCAATGATATGGAAAGACCCGATTGAGTTATCTGATTTGATTGCAGATTACTTCAATTCAACTGAAAGACCAACTTTATCAGGGTTAGCGGTATTCCTTGAAATAGACAGACAAACGCTTTATAACTACAAGGAAAGGGATGAGTTTTTCGACATAATAAAAAAAGCGACTGCAAAAGTTGAATCAATTTATGAGGAAAGGGCTATTTACGACAACAATCCAACGGGTGTAATTTTCGCATTGAAAAACATGGGATGGAAGGATAGAACCGATATTACCACAAATGACAAAGAACTGGTAAGTCCTCCAATTATTTGGGAAAATGAATGAGATTAAACTACTTAGCCAATACAAGCCTTTATTCATCAATCCACCTAAGACTAGGTATTTTATTCTAACAGGTGGAAGGGGTTCTGCTAAGTCTTTTCACGTGGCAATATTCCTGCTTAATCTTACCTATGAGCCAAACCATGTAATTCTATTTACTAGATGGACTTTGACAAGTGCGAATATTTCCATCATACCAGAATTCATTGAAAAGATTGAAATGCTTAACAGAGTATCGGATTTTGAGATTACCCAAAATGAGATTATCAATTTAAAGACAGGATCAAAGATTCTTTTCCGAGGGATCAAAACAAGTCAAGGAACAGCAACGGCTAATTTAAAGTCAATTTCAGGGGTTACTACCTTTGTGGTGGAAGAGGCTGAGGAATTAATAGATGAAGATGTATTTGATCGAATTGACCTATCGGTAAGGGCTAAGAACATTCCAAACCGAGTGCTTTTAATAATGAACCCTGCTTTTAAATCTCATTGGGTTTATGAAAGGTATGTTCACAACCATAAGCATGAATGCACTTACATTCATACCACATACCAGGATAATATTCAAAACCTTTCAGATTCATTTATTCAGCAAGCCGAACGGGTTAAGTCTGAAAACCTCCACCGATACGAACACTTATTTTTAGGCAAATGGCTTGATGATGCTGAGGGCTTGCTATGGAATAGACAGATAATTGAAAGGTCAAGGGTAACGAATAAACCGATATTAACCCGAATAGTGGTTGCTATTGACCCGGCTATAACTGCTAATCTCGAATCAGATGAAACAGGTATTGTGGTATGTGGAAAGGATGCGAACGGGAATGGCTATGTATTAGAAGATTTGTCAGGCAAGTTTAGCCCTAATGAATGGGGCATGGTTGCGGTCAAAGCCTTTGAACGGTGGGGAGCTGATTGCATAGTAGCTGAAAAGAACCAAGGAGGTGACATGGTAGAAAGTGTTTTGAGGGCATCAGGCGCAAAGCATAGAGTTAAGCTAGTAACGGCAACCAAGGGCAAATATGTCAGGGCTGAACCTATCTATTCGCTTTATGAGCAAAGCAAAATTTATCACTTTGGATTATTCCCTATCTTGGAATCTCAAATGATTTCCTTTGATCCAGAAAAAGGCAAGAGTCCTGATAGGGTTGATGCTATGGTTTGGGGCTTTACAGATTTAATGCTAGGTTCTAACTTTGAATTTTCGATATGAAAAAATTACTTAAAAATGAATTGGCTAAGGTCATATTTCAAATCCTGTTTGCGGTTGTCTTTTTATGGCTTCTATTCGCTTTTATCTTTCTAAGCCTTAATCCTACCCATTGGGAGATTTACGGGCGTGGATGCTATCTAATTAGTCTTTTAGGGTTTCTCTATTGGCTTGACCAATAAAAAAGCCTCCGAGAATATCCCAGAGGCTTAATCAACAATCTAAACCCAATTTATCTACTTATGAATGCCTTAATTTAATTTTTAATTTTAAATAGATCGGGATTGTCGTAAACATTTCCAATTACTTCAATGTATTGTTCAATATTATTTTCAAATGATCGACCTATGTTATACCAAATTTGGTCTTGATAGCAAGCAAAACTTACAGGGGTTTCTGAATTACCGGGCCAAATAGAAGCGCATCCAAGCCTAAATAAAGCTAAAAAATCATTATTTTTTCTGCTTTCATGCCCTACATTGACATTAATAACATCCCCTTCAAATATCTTCTTTCCGTTTTTGTCGAGAAGTCCAGTAAATTGGCCGACTGTATTTGGATCAACAGGAGTTAATAATTCAGTCACTCCTATGTAATAGATTTCTTCTTGCGAGGAATAGCTTAAAAATCCGTATTCCCATTTTCCGTTTTTGTCCTTTCCTCTAAATAGTATCTCTCTCATTTCCTTGTAGTTTTGGTTAAATTGATATTCAAATATAGTTCTTTATTTTAGATTAATACTACCCACTACTAAAAAATATCATTTTTTTTTATTAAAAACGTATATTTGTCTAAAACGTACTTGCAATGATTCAAAGGCTAAAAAACATATTCAATGGCGGTCAATCTTTTTTAAACAGTCCTGTAAGGGATGAAAACCTACTCAATCGCATTATTTACGGCTTATCAAACAACAATGCTATAATCTGGTATGATGGCAAGCAAGACACTTTTATCAATGAGGGGTACAGGGGTAATGCAATGGTTTACAGCATCATTCGTAAGATTGCCGACAAGTCAAAGGGATGTGAATTGCAAGTGTTCAAAGAGTCTAAAAATGCTAAAAGCTATAAGGAAAAGAAAAGATCAACTGATGATCTGGTAAGGGCGCAGGCTAAAATTTATAAAAAGGAATTGGATTTGGTAGTAGATTCAGATCCAGTATTGAAGCTAATGAAAAACCCAAATCCATATCAGACTTGGAAGGAATTTTTAGATAATATTTCGATTTGGTACAATACCACAGGCGAAGTTTTTATCTATGGCTTTGCTCCTGATATGGGAGTGAATGCAGGCAAGTTTCAGGAACTTTGGGTGATGCCTTCCAATTACGTGGAGATAATCCAAGGAGATATGTTCAAGCCTGTTCAGGGCTACAAATTAGCTATTGGAGATCAGACTATCCACATACCACAAGAAGAGGTATTGCATATCAAAATGCCTAATCTGGTTTGGGATGTTCAAGGAACTCAGCTAAGGGGGCAAAGTCCTTTATTGGCAGGGTTGAAGTTCATGCAAAAGAATTCCGAATCTTTAACGGCAGGTTATAAAGCTATGCAAAATGAAGGTGCAAAGGGTATCATTTCTCCTAACCTCCAAAACCCTGACCTATGGCCTAATCCAGAGCAAAGGGCTAAGATAGATCAAAGAGTAGATGAACGCATAAACGGATCAGAGAACAGAAATAGAGTGATTACAAGCTCAATTCCTTTGAAATACGATTCAATCGGGCTTAGTCCGGTATCTTTGGACATTATAAACTCAATGAAGTATGACGATGAAAAACTTTGCGGTCTTTGGGGCATATCTCCTGCTTTATTTGTCCCTAACGCAACCGATCAGAACTTTAAGCACGCTCAGAAAGGTCTTGTTACGGATGTTGTGGTTCCACAATTACAGCACTTTGAAGAAAAGCTAACCGAGTGGATTCAAAGCAGATTCGGAAATCAATACATTATTGATTTTGATACCACCACTTATGCAGAACTTCAGCCTGATTTAAAGCTTCTATTTGAAACCTATGGTAAGTCTTATGCTTTTACTGGTAATGAATTGCGAGTAATGGCAGGATGGGAAGAAAACAAAGATAAGCCTGAATTAGAGGCGCATTGGATTGGGTCTAATATGGTTCCTGCTAGCGATCAGCTCTTAGGTGGAATTAATCCCGACTTTCAAGATTTTCAGCCGTAATGCGAAGAATAAACCTTTTAAATGTCCGAGTTAAGAATTTACGCCTAATGGCTCAATATGAGCGAGTAGGGATTAAGCTATTCACAAGGGCATTAAAGGAACAGGCAAAAATAGATTTTGATCCTCAGCCCATGATTAGGGCTTATATTGAATACTATCAATTTGTTTTCGTGGATTCAGCCAAACGCGAATACAATCAGATCAGAGTTCAGAACCCATTACAGGAAAAGGCATTTGTGCCTGATGGGTTCTTCCTTAACACTTGGAAGGAATGGATTAGGGTTTGGGTATTGGATAACCTTGGATGGTTGATTGCGGATGTCAATGCAAATACCCTAAATCAGATTCAGAAGGTTTTAGCAACAGGGCTTGAAATAGGATTGCAGACCTTTGAGATTGCAGAAGAATTGCAGACCATCATTCCAAGTAAAGCTAGGGCCTTAGCCATTGCCAAGACAGAAGGAACTCGAGCTAATAACATGGGCAAGGAAAGAAGTGCAGATGATTGGGAGGCTCAGACAGGCGTATCTTTATGGAAGAAGTGGATTCATGGATCAGCTAAAGAGCCAAGGACTGAGCATTTGTATTGGGATAGTCAACCACCAATTCAAAAGGGTAATTTGTTCCCTTTAGGCGGTGGAATGACTAAACCAGGTGATCCAAATGGAGGCGCATCTCAGACTATTAATTGCAGGTGTACGATTGTTTTCATGCAAGAAAGTTATGTTAGGCGGTACTATCCTGATGCTTTTTAGACTTAATCTGTACAAAATCCTGCCTGACATCCTGAGCCAGTACCAAAATTAAAATCCTGCTGAATGCCTATTTTTTTAACCTTTTTGTAATTCATTTCCTTTTTAAATGATCTATTCATTTTGGTTTCCATTTCAGAAAACCATCTCATTTTTAAAGGTTCATCTTCCCAATTCTTTCTAAGTTGCTGAAATGGTTTCCAAAAACAACCAACACAATTTGAATCGTTTGGAAAAATTAAACCTGAATCATTAGCCCACTTTGAAATAGTTGGATGTGTTTTTTTATCATCAATCATTGGATAGCTTAATTCCCTCCAATAGATTTCATCCCATTTGTTTCTTCCATTTTCACTTTGACCTACAACAGCCTTGAAAGTAGTATTTTCTCTATTAGCCCTTTCCTTTTCATCATACCGGAAACCAATTTGCATCTGAACAATCTCTTTTATTTCATTTTGGCAATACTCAAAAATAGGTTTCATTTTCATTTCAGTAGTGCAAAACCTCCACATCATATTGGGTAATGCCTTCCGTTTTTCAATAACCTTTTCAAATGAATCTCCTGATACCCAAAGTATTTCTTTGCCTATCAACTGCTCCAAATCACGAACAACGTAAAGAGTTTTATCACTTTCAGCAGTTGCAATGAAATCTATGCCTATTTTATCACTTACGTATTTTATAAGATTTTTGTCTTTTGATCTGCAATATTCAGACTCAGTTCTTACTAATGAAAAAATATTAAAATCAGTAGGGTAATGAACTGCCATATATGAAGAGGTTTTACCACCGCTTAAAGAGTTGATTGTTTTCATAGTCAAATCTAATTCTAAAAAATGGATTTATAAAGTATGTAAAACATTTATTTTTTGTAAATCATTTTTTTTATTAGCATATTTGGCTAAACGAATAAACAAATGCTAACTAAAGGTGTCGATATTGGATTTAAAGACGTTGATCTGAAACAGGGTATTGTATCGGGGGTTTTTGCCAAGCATAATGTTAAGGACTTAGGAGGTGATATATCAGAATTTGGGGTTTTTTCCAAGTCAATTAATGAACGTGGGCCAAAATCATCAAAACTAATTAAGTTCCTTTTAGACCATGACAAGAAAAATGTGCCAGGCATTTTAACTGATGTTTGGGAAAATCACGAAGAGGCAGGATATGAGATGAAGTCAGGAACGCATAACGATGGAGTTGATTTTGTCAAAATGGTTGATTCAGGCATTATAAATCAACATTCATACGGATATGTCCCGATTAAAGAAATGTTTGATTCGAGCAGAAAGGCTAACATTTTAAAGGAATCAATGCTTTTAGAAGTTTCTGCAATTCGTTTTCTTGGTATGAATCCTAACACTAGCAAGATTGAATTAAAAGATTTCACAGACCCAGAAGAGGCAATTGCTTACATGGGAAAACTAGAAAAATATTTAAGGGTTTCAACTTGCACGGATGATACCCTAATAAAACTTGAAAATCACGTTAAATCACTTCAGGAAATTTTGAAGCCGTTTAAGAACACTTCCAAAGAACTAGAAGCCGATCAGAATAGACAACTAATCGAACATTTAAAAAACTCATTGGAAACATGGAAAACGAATTAAAAACAGAACTTGATCTATTGATTAAGTCAGCAGGCGAAGCAATCAAGAAAGATGCTTCCGATGCAATCGCAAAGGCTAATGAAGCGTTTGCAAAGGCTCAAGAAATTCTCTTATCTGAGAAGGCTAAAAAAGATCAAATGGAGGTGATGCAGAAGCAATTGGATACACTTGCCATTGATCTGAAGAAAATGCCTACAAGGTCAGAAGTAAAGGCTAAAAACTGGATTGTAGAACTTGAGGAGCAATTCAAGGAAAAAGGAGCTGAAATTAAAGCTATCATTGATAACGGTGGTAGACAAGAAGGCCCATTATTCTTTGACTTGAAAGCAGCGGTAACGATTGGAGATTTCAACACTATTGAAGCGGTTGGATCTGCATCTCAATATTCACTTACTGAGAATACAGGTATTATCTCTTCAATCAGAAAGCGAGTACTAACCTATTTGCAGAACGTAAGCACGGGAACAATCTCTAAGCCTTACGCTATGTGGATTGAAGAATTAGACGAGCAGGGTACGCCTATATTCATTGGTGAAGGTGATACCAAAACTCAGCTATCAGTTCGATATGAAGAAAGAAATGCAGTAGCTAAAAAGATTGCTGTTTACGGTAAAGTAACTACCGAGTTCTTGGAAGATTTGCCTCAGTTGGTTTCTTATATTCAGACGAATATGATGAAGCGAGCCGATATTGTAACTGAAAATCAGTTGTTTTCAGGTGACAATACAGGAGACAATTTGAAAGGTCTTACTGAGTATGCAAGTGCATTTACAGGAGGAACTACCTTGCCTGGAGCAGTTGACAATGCTACTTCTTGGGATGTTATCAATGCAATCATTGCTCAGGTGAAAGAAGCTAATGGAATTGTAAACGCTATCTTCGTTAAGAATGGTGTTATCCATGAAATGCTATCTACAAAAGCAACTGACAATCATTATATCCTCCCACAGGGTGTTTTGGTAGATGCTCAGGGTAATGTATCTGCATGGGGTGTCAGATTGATCGGTACAAATGCATCACTTGGAGGTAATGATTTCATTGGTGGTGACTTGTCAGCGGTAAACGTACGATTCAGACAGGGAATGAGATTGCAAATCGGATTGGATGGAAATGATTTCATCAACAACAGAAAAACAATCTTGATGGAGCAAAGACTTGTTCAGTTCGTGTCTGCAAATGATACTCCGGTATTGGTTAAAGGTACAATGGCTGCTGCTAAAGCGATCTTGGAAACAACGTAAAGTAGTTTTTGGTTAAGTTAAATGGTAAAGCCCTAGAGATATTCTTTAGGGCTTTTTTTATAAACAAATTAATACAAGATTTTGAATTTATCTGAATTATTCCTTTATTTGGTAAATCAATCGGGTGGCGGAATTGGTAGACACTGAGACTTCCCTAATAGATAGGGCATAAATGATAAGCACCGTTAAGGGCTAATAAGTCAATAAATTAATCTTACAGGTTCGAGTCCTGTCCCGATTACATAGCATGATTAACACGATAAGGAAAACTGACACAGGTGTTATTTAAATGCAGTCAGGCTAAGCTTAGATAGTTTATAGAGGCTAAACCAGTATAGTCTAACACTAAGCAAACTAAATGGTGACTGCTAGGAAAGACTAGCATATTTTAACACTTAACCAAAAAACTATGAAACAAGATGATTTTGAACGGCTAAAGGCTATTTGTGAAAAAGAAGGGTTTGAGATTTCAACCTATAGAGAGAGCGACGATAACGGAACACTAATCCATATTAAGCCAAAAGACATTTGGGAAGGGGTGGAGTTTGCTGAATGTGTTGATATTGCTTTCGATACACCAGAATTGAAGATGGGTAGGTTGTATAAAATTACATCGATATATAGAAATTACGTTCAATTAATTGGCTTTGATTTCTCATTTGGAAAGCAATTATTCAAAAAATCAACCGAACAAGCATACGTCGATCATCTCAAGAAAGAAGCCTTTGAAAGGTACGGGGAGATTAAGAAGGGGGATAGTTTTGTAAATACTGTAGGCTATAATGGATCAAGTCCTGATTTTGGATTAGATAATTATCATTACCATAAATCAGATGACTCTTTTTATATATGGGGCATTTTTATCTACCAACAAGGCAAATGGGCTACCAAGCTCCCGAAAAGGATTGAGGTTGAATTAATACATGAAACTTTATCAATTAGCCCTACTTATCAATTTAAGGTAACTAATTTTAATGAGGTTAATAATGCTAATAAAAGCGGTCAATTCCTAACCTCCCAACTCGAAAAATACCTCAACAATGAAATACAAGATTAAGCGACTTATCCCCAACACTACGGGGTTTTCAGCTATCGGAGTCTATTCAAAGCCTAATGAAAGGGCTAAGGACTTTGAAATTCAGTTACCGAATGGATTAACTGCAAGCGAGTTTAAAAATCATTTAGAATCAATACTTGAAAAGCTATGAAAAACAAACAAGCAATAGCATACTTACTTTTTTGCTCAATGTCTGAAATCATGTTAAGTCAATACGAAAATACAAGTATGCTCAAAGTTTATGATCCATCATTGCATTTGAAGCTTAAAAATTTAAAGGCTAATTTTGAAAGGGTTAGTAAACAGGCCCATGTGATGTTTACTGAAGATGAACAATTAGTTTTCTTTGATCTGATTAATTTATTTGAATCATTATTGGAAAAAGCATCAGATGAAACTTCATTTAAGGAAATAATAGAGATTATTAAAGCGTGGGATTTAGGAGAATTAAAGGTAATTGAATCAGAAAACTAAAATCTATGAACAAAAGAACTGAATACATAAACGGGCTAATCAAAGCAAATGGATTTTCAAGCTACTTGGAAATTGGGTTAGGTGATGGGAATAATTTTAAAGGGGTTGATGTTCAGACCAAAATTGGAATTGATCCGGCTGTAAGTGGAAAAGACATTGGAACTCTTGACTCAGACACTTTCTTTGAGCATTGCCAAGATACCTTTGACCTTATTTTCATTGATAGCCTACACCATGCCGACCAAGTAGAACGAGATATTGTAAACTCTTGGAATTTCCTGAATAAATGCGGTATGATTTTGATCCATGATATTAAGCCACACACGTTTCAAATGCAACAAGTGCCAAGGATTCAAACGGTATGGACTGGAGATGTATGGAGGGCTTGGAATGGCCTTAAAATCAATACTAAGTTAAAGCTAGACTATTGGGATGACGAATATGGGCTGGGAATAATCCGTAAGTCAAGGCATAAACTAGAATTAGGATTTGTGGATATGGAAACAACCTTTGAAGATTACAAAGAAAATGAAGGATGGCTAACAAAAAGTTAATCTATTCAGTAATCACAAATGATTATGATGTTCCTAAATCAACAAGGAATAGCCCTGGTTGGGATTATATTCTTTTCACAGATAATCCAAATCTAAAGGCTTTAGGATGGAAAATTAAGGTCATTCCAAAAGAGCAAAACAACTATAAGCAACAAAGGTTAATCAAAATCCTTTCCCATAAATATACTGATGGATACGATTTAACCATTTACTTTGATGGCAACTTTCAGCAAATTTCAGATGCTAATCAGTTTATTGATACCTATTACAAAGGAGGTGTTTTAACCTGCATCCATAATGAGAGGCAAGACATAATATCTGAGGGTGAAAAGATTATCAAGCTAGGAAAAGATACAAGGGAATCAGTAGAAAGAACGATTAAATTTGTAAAGGAATCAGGGTGTCGGGTTGATTTTGGCCTTTGGGCTAATGGGGTTTTAATTCGGGATAAGTCAGATGAAGTGAAGCGGTTGGAGTTGGTTTGGGCAAAAGCATTGAATCAATACAGCCATCGAGATCAATTAACTTTTCCGTATGCTAGTTACATGACAGGAACTAAGATCAATTCGATTAAACGGGTTGTAATGTACTCATATTTCAAGTTGCTAGGCAATCATTCTGCAAATCTTTTTATGCAAAAAAATCAAGGCGGTTATGTGATACCTTTAAAGATTGTCTATTCAAATCCTTTCAGTATTAATAAGAACATTGGAAGGGCTTTAAATGAGTTTTGCGAAAAGTGGGAGGATGATACTTGGATCGTATTACAAGATGGAGATATTACCTATCTTACTCCTGATTGGGGCGAAAGAATCTATAAGTCTTTGGCTTTGCATGGATCAAGGTTTGGGCTGATTGGATGCTTTACAAATAGGCTTAGAGGAATGCACCAATGCCACAATAACACGTTTTCTGAGGATATGAATATTAAAAATCATATTAAGATAGCTCAATCAGAAAAGTATGAGGATCCAGGGATAACGGATTTAAAACAATTAGGTGTAGCGGGCTGCTTTATGGCTTTTAAAAAATCCACTTGGAAGGAGGTAGGAGGCTTTGAAGAAAACCACATTGCATTTGATACGATATTCAATCAGAAAGTAAGGGCTAAAGGGCTAAAAATTGGTATAATGGACAATCTTTATGTTTTTCACCTATACAGGGCATGGAGCGATAAAAATCCATTTGATGAAAAAAGCCATTTGAAATGATTTTTTTGTAAATTGTCAGCATGATAAAGCTAATCAATGACTATCCACCATTTAAAAAGGATGAAATACTATCCTTTGGAGGCGTTAAAGATGCCGAATTGGTTATGAAAGGAATAGCGATATGGACAAAAATCTCATCAACTCATTACAATACTAAGTAATGCCACAACTCAGAATAACAAGACTTGGAACGGTTACCGAACCAATAACCCTGCAAGAGGCTAAAATATGGATGCAAATCGACTATTCAGATTTTGACAGCCTTATAGCTGATTTCCTTATTCCAAGTGCTATAGAAGCAAGTGAATCAGCCTCGGGCCAATGCTACACGGTCAGAACTATTCAGATTCAAAATAACTCAAAGGATGAAAGGATATTCCCTTGGGGGCCGTATATCGAGGATGTTGTTTGGGCTGATGAAAGCCTAGATACCACAACCGACTATCAATATTCAGCAGGGTTCAATGTGGCTAATCCTTTGCCTATTCGCTTAAAAACTGCTATGCTTAAAAGGATAGCGACAGGATTTGCATACAGGCAAAACAGCATGGAAGAGGCTGTAAATGCAACCATGAACATGAGTCTAGTTGATGAATTGAAATTCAGAGAAGATTACTTCGTATGATAAACTTTGGAAAATATACAGAACGGGTTTCATTTATTACTAATGGGCAAAGTCCAGATGGTTACGGTGGCTTTATTCCTAATCAAGTTGTGGAGCTTACAACCTCAGCAAGAATGATTCAATCCAAAGCAAGTAATTCAATCGAGTCTTTACAGCTTAAATTACCTAATACCTATGTAATGGGTATTCAATGGAGGTCAGGATTTCAACCGGATCAAACTCAGCAAGTTCTTTATAGGGATATTTTGCATGAGATTAATGGGGTTTTCCTGAATGATGAACGGAATAAAAAAGAGTGGATAGTAACTTTGATTAAAACAAATCAAGAAGTTGTCGTAACTCCTCCTACAGTAACAGTATCAAATACTTTACAACCAACACTTCAATTTACAATCTAATGGCTAGAATTACATTTACCGATAAAGTAGACAGCATAATTAACCCTTTGCCAGAAATTAACAAAGTAATTGCAGATGATCTAAACTCATTAAAGGCTTCTATAAATAACCTATATGATTCTAAAGGGTGGATGGTTTACACTGACATTGTAAATGACGTTGACAATAAGCAAACTTTAGTGTCAGATATAGATAATATTATAACAATTGTTGATATTACTCCTATTGATGGTTATAAACCATTCGCATTAGGGGACGGTAATTTATGGGTCGGAAATAAAATTACACCTATGGCTATTGGTGATACTTACATAATGAGAATAGATTTTAGCGCAGAGATATCCAATAGTAATGGTTTCTTTGATTTTAAAATAGATATTAATGGCCTTATCGGAAATATTCTTACTAAAGTAGAAACTTTTCCAAGAGGCGCTAATGTAGCGCAAAGATTTAGCTTCACGACTAACATATTTTGTAGAGACACATTCTTTACGAATGGTGGAAATTTACAGATTAACCCATCACATACTATGTTAATTTGGGACAAGCAGATTACTCTTGAAAGAATTTACGCAGGTGACTTAAGAGTATAATGTCAATCAAGATCATAGGACTTCAGCAGGCTTTAAAGGATATTGATAAGAAAAATAAAGCTATTGTTGATGCTGTAAGAGGTGAATTAAACGATCAGGCTAAATTTATTGAAGAGAACGCTGTAAAAACAGCTCCTAGAGATTTTGCAGGGAAACCTTTAGATTTCTTTCAAAAGATAAAAGCAAAACCCATTACTGATGACAAACTTACCTTTAATATTGGATTAGACATTGAAGATAAAAAGTTTCAAATTGAGGCATGGTATGAGTTTGGAACTGGTCTTTCTGCTGAAAATTTACTTGCAGGATCTGAATATGATGATGACATTCAAAAGTTAGCTCGATCATATTTTAGAACAGGTGACGGAACAATACCAGCAAAAAGATATTTATTCCCTTTCTTTTTTATTGTAAGGTCCAGGATAGTTAAGGAATTAAAAGAGGTAATTGATAAAGCAACAAAGAAATGATAGAAGCAGGATTAACACTTAGACAGGCAGTATTAACGGCACTCAGTCCTTTAACGGTTGAGTTGGTTGTAATTCCTTTACAGGATTCATTTCTTAATCCTAATACAGTTTTACCACTTTACCGAGGTGCTAGATGTTATGTTCTAATAACCGATCAGAACGAATCAGAAACAACCGGAAACAGATGTAACGAACGGCAATCATTAAGCCTTACCATTGACATAATAACTAAGTTTCCAAAGGGTTCAGGAGGAAAATTAGCAAGTGAGAAGATTAGCGAGGTAATCCAGCCTTTGATTACTAACTCTTTGGATTTAGGATCATCATTTCAGCTTTTGAAAGTGGATAAGATCAATGCTTTATCTAGGATTGAATTCGGATCTACTGAGGTAGCATTTAGGAAAGTAATCAACTATTCATTTGATGTTTTTGAGCTTTAAAATACCTATTGCGCATATATTTTTTTTGAATAATCACAAAAAAATAGCCTTTATAGCGTTTTAAAATGCATTTTAATAGTTGCGTATATATTATGTTATGGTTAATTGCCTTTACATTTCTGGCAAATACCATTTAAGTGGTTAGTCATCTGAAAACACTTATCACAAAAATCAAGTTCATATTCAGGCAACTCAACCATAACATCAGATATAATTAATTTTTTATCCGTGTTTTTAGGTTCTGTACTTTTATTTTCCTTTTTCATAATATTTAAAATTTGTTCGTTTAATAATCAAAAAAAACTAATCATATCTGTGTCCGTTAGCGGCAAGGCTTTGAAACCCTCCGATAACTCATCCATCTTTCTAAGTTTATTGGCTCAGGGTAATTATGGCAGTTGGTAATATGACCACGCCATTTCCATCCTTTTCCAAATAATTTAAGCAACTTTACATTTACAAATATTTCTCCGAAAGAATGGATTTCGTAAAACCCTTCGCCAATAATATCAGCAACTATTATTTCACCAACAGAAAGCCCAGCCGCTAACAATGGTTTTGCCGCAGGCGGGGTTTGGTGGTTAATTGATGTTTGAGTTTCCATATAAAATTCTGTTTAGGTTGATAATTTCATTTCCAAAAGTCCCGCCCGACAGCAAAGCCATCGGAAGTTGTATATAATTAAAACCTACATACATTCACTACACCAAACATCCTCATTGTCTAATAATGGTTCTTGACAATCAAAGCACATTCTTTTTAAAGGTTTTAACATATCTACAACATTAGATGTATTCAATGCTTGCTCTATTTCTTCGATTGTACTTATCTGATCTTCAAATTCGCTATTCGGCTCATTGTCTGGATGTGCCATAAGAGTTAGTTTTACCGATCTTAATTTTTGTAATATTTCTTCGTTTTCCATAATATGTTTTGTAATTAAATTTCGCACTAAATACATCCCTGTCCGTTAGCCACAATTTAAGACTCGTACTTCTCAACCCATTCTTTTACTGTCTTGGAAGGGCAAGAAAGCACTTGATAAGCTCTACTATTAACTTCTATTTTTACATCAAAATCCGCAAGCCAATTTACGCCTGTTTGTGCTATTTGTATTTGTCTTTCATATTCACCTTTTTTTCTACTTTTAAGCATTGCCATGTGGCTTACTGTTGCAAGAGTGCAATCAACAATATACTCAAGTGCTTTCTTTTCATCTCTAATCAAATGTTTTTGCATAATAAAACGGTGGCTAACAATGTGTATAAGCAATAGCCTGTCAGCCTTTTAACTATCGCTTGGTTATTAATTTAAAGTTCTGTTTATTTATCAAAGATTGTGCAAAACTACTGCTCATACACTCGTCCGTTATCCGTTAAATATTAATCCAATATTAAGAATTAAAACCATAGAAAAAAAATTATTTTTGTTTTTTATTGCGATTATTGGCATATTTGGTAAAACGAATAAGCAACATGGCATCAACATACACGCTCGGTCAAAACTTCGCATTGCTACTTGGATCAGGAATTGAACTAGTTTGCAAGCAATCATCAACGCTTTCTGTCTCTAACTCTTCCGTATTAGTTCGTAATCGTTGCGAGGGTGATTATGGCAAAAGAATTGCCGGAGGTCAAAAAGAAGGATCAATTTCCTTTACAGGTGATTATAACTCAACTCCAACAAATCCAAATATTTCTGCCTTTGATTTATTTGAACAGTTAGGGGATTTGGTTACTGCTATTTGGGGCGGTACTGATCCAGGCGAAGAAATCATTACTGTAATTGTAGCAATAGACAGTCTTGAAATTACTTCAGATCAGGATTCACAAATTACATTTTCAGCAACTTTAAACTTTGCGGGAACTCCTGTAAGAAGTCAAGTTACAACCTAATAAAAATTTATGGCTAAGATTCACACTATTAAAAATGATAGGATTGAGTTTCCTATTTTTGCGAGTGCGAGAGTATTTACACTATTTCAAGCAAAGCATAAGTTAAGCGTTTTCGAGTTCATTCAAGCGCATCCACACGACATGGAAGGCTATGCGGATGCGCTTTATTTCGCTTACAAGTCAGCTTGCAAATTGGAAGAAAAACAAGAGAAATACAGCTCAGAAGATTTCTTGGATTTACTAGATATGAATGAATTGGTTAGTTCGGTTGCAACTATGCTAGGGGTTGACCTTGGTAGTTCTGCACCTGCTGATAAAAAAAAATAGACGAAGGGTTCAACTTTGAAAAGGAAATTAGGGTCATTTCGGGGCGGTTAAAACTATCCCAGAATGACCTTTTTTTATTGGGCTTAGATGATCTAAAGGATATGATTGAAGGGCATGAGATTGACATTAGGGATTCTTGGGAACAGTCTAGATTGGTGGGTTATTTATCCATCATTCCACACCTCAAGAAAGGGTCTAATCTTACTCCTGAATCGCTTTATAAATTCCCTTGGGAGAAATCAAAGGAGGTTACAAAAATGCCAGTAAAAGAAGCTGAAAGATTGCGTAAATTAGCTGAAATTGTAAGAAACAATAAAATGATTCCAAAATATGGCAAATCCTAGAATAGACGTTGAGATAGGGGCAAAGATTGACAACTTAAAAAGTGCCTTACTTGATGCTGAGGGTTCACTTCAAAAGTTCGGTAAAAATGCAACTGCATTAGGTAAAGTTTTATCTCTAGCGGTTACTGCTCCGTTATTAGCTATTGGAGTTGCAGCGGTAAAAACTGCAAGTGATTTTGAAGAAACTGCATCAAAGTTCAATACCGTTTTTAGGGATGTTCAGAAATCGGCTGATGATGCTTTTACAAGTTTAAGAGATAGCTATGGACTTTCTTCTTTAGCATCAAAACAACTTCTTTCAGATACAGGAGATTTATTGACAGGTTTTGGGTTTGGTCAGAAAGCTGCTTTAGATTTGTCATTAGAGGTAAATAAGTTGGCGGTTGATTTGGCATCATTTACAAACTTTGCAGGAGGTGCAGAAGGTGCTAGTCAGGCATTAACAAAGGCACTATTAGGAGAAAGGGAATCAGTTAAGGCTTTAGGAATATCCATATTAGAAGAGGATGTAAAAAAGCAGGTTGCAATCAATACGGCTAAAGGATTAATTTTTGAAACTGAAAGACAGGCAAAGGCTCAAGCGACTTTAGATATTGCTTTACAACAAAGCACAAATGCTATTGGAGATTATGCCAAAACAAAGGATGGTTTAGCAAATCAAACAAGGTTATTGCAAGAAAGGATTCAGGATTTATCTGTTTCTTTTGGGCAAGTTTTACTACCAATTACCAATAAAATAGTAACAGGAATAAATGAATTGGTTCAGGGATTTTTAAGCCTAGATAAAGAAACTAGAGAAACTATTGTAATTATAGCAGGAATTACGGCTGCAATCGGGCCATTATTAATTGGAATTGGAAGAGTCATAAAAGCATTGCCATTATTAGCAGCAGGATTCACAGCACTTTCAGGCCCTATCGGAATAATAGGAATTGCAGTTGTAGGTTTAGGCGTTTTGGTTGCTACTAATTTTGATCAAATTGTTTTTAACACTAAGGTTATGACCTTGGAATTTGTTGACGGAGCTTTAAAAATTGCTAAAGCCGTTAATTTACTATCAGGAATTATACCCGGATTATCAGGAGTCAGTCAAGGTGCAATACTTATCTTAGAAAATTTTGGTAAATCAGTTTCCGAAAGTATTATTTCTGGATTAGGGGTTGAAGGAGTAAAAGCCGTAGATGATTTTAAAGATTCATTAGATAGTGTATCAACCACAACAACCAATACTAAGCAATCATTTGAAGATTTTTCAAAGGTTGCAGACGATCTAAATAAAAAATTCTTTCTTGATGGTGCTGAAAATGCAAGATTATTCAATGAACAATTAGCAGAAACAAACAGATTAACTGCAAGTATTGAATCTGGAGCAGGAAATATTTTAGCAGGTCAATTAAAAGATGAGAGTATTGCCAATCAAGGAGGTATTCAAAGAATTGATATTGGATTACCTGATGGACCTCTAGTTCCAGATATACCAGATGAAATAGTAGAAGAAACAAAGGCAAAACTACTAGATTTATCAAGTGCTTATGCAGCTTTGGGAACTCAGATAGCTAATTCCTTAAATATTGGAAGTGATGCTTTAAGAGGATTTGTATCAACATTACTTTCAAATACCCCTAAAATAATTACTGCAATATTTCAACAAGTGGCAGCAAAAAAAGCAGCTTCTTTAATATCCAGTCAAGCATCACAAACTGAGGCTGCGGGTGAAGGCATTGCAGTTGCTGCAAAAGCTGCAAATGCATTAGGGCCTATTGGTTTAGCTTTATTGCCTGTATTCATTGGTGGCGCATTAGCTTTAATATCAGGCGCATTTGGCAAAGGTGGAGGCCGTGGAAGTCGTGGCGGAGGTGGTGGAGTTGGTGCTTCAAGCGGTGCTAGTTCTCAATCATTCGGAGGTACGGGAATATCAGACTTTGTAGCGGATCGGAGTTTATCCGGTGAATTAGTGGTAAGGGGTCAAGACTTGGTTTATGTCTTTGGTCAAGCATCAAATAAAATGGCTAAAGGATAAAAAAGGGGGATAAAAAAGCATCCCCCTAACAAATCCCATTTTTTATTTATTCAGT
>Ga0208643_1000615_pt1 | contig 22804 bp, 35 predicted proteins | sample VirMetDEL_Nov_12_FD_184516 | JGI IMG/M metagenome (GOLD analysis project Ga0208643, IMG submission 184516) | Aqueous microbial communities from the Delaware River and Bay under freshwater to marine salinity gradient to study organic matter... | ecosystem: Environmental > Aquatic > Marine >... | reverse complement strand
CCCGTAGACGGATCATACTTGAGGGTCTCGCGAAGCTGCTCTATCGTAATACTCATTGGCTATACTCCTTCACAGTTGTGCCAGTCATGTGGTCGGGGCGCTACAACGCCGCTGACCACCCCCTGAGGCTACCCCCAGCAAACGTATGCTGTCAATCTCAAATTTTTTTTAGCGGTGGTGTGCGTGCGGGGTTGCACAGGCACACGCGCCGCCAAACGGCGACGGGGTGGGGGTCTGAGCGCCCCCGCTGGCCAGGATGATGCCCGGATCATGGCGAAAGGCGCATAACGCTCATTATGTTAAATAAGTTATGCAGTGTTTACAGTCACTTAGCTTTTTACAATACCTTTAAGTTGTATATGCCTACAAATGCTGCAGTGCAGCAAACACCAACTGGACCTATGTTGACTTCCAATCTGGACCTATGTCACGCGCATGTGCGCCTGTGCTGAGTCGTGTGCGCTGCAGAGCGCTTTCGTGCTTTCACGCGCTGTTAGGCTCGGGTATCACCCAGTCTGTCCGCTTGCCCATCGGCACCTCATCGCCGTCTACCGGATCAATGAAGTCGCCGCCCTCGTCGCCGATCAGGCTGACGTCAATCTTACGCACGGCCAGCAGGCGTGACGACGGCGCAGCGGTAAGCTCACGCGGCTTTGGCGGCAGCTCGAACGGCGTCGCAGGCAACGTAACTTTCAATGCAGCCTACCCTTGCTCGCCAGCATATCAACAACGTGACCAGCGGCCTGCCCCAGAGCGACCAAGACCTCCGTCAGGCTCACATCCTCCTCCAGCATGTCTTCCACGATCTCCAGAAGGTAATCCACCGCGTCGTCGACAGTCTCCTTGTCGACCAGCGTCATATCCAGCATCAGTGTTCGCTTCATTGTGTCGCCCGTTAAAAAAAATGGCCCCAGCTTTCGCCAGAGCCAAGTTGGGGAGGTTGAGGTGAGCTGTGGGAGGACAGGCTCACGCACAGGTTAGCCGCAGTTCATTCACAGGTCAATCACATCTTCAACCATAGGTCCAACCCGCGTGATCCTCGCGTCCGGGAAAGAGTTAGCCACCGCTTGCAGGCTGTCAGAGCGCGAACTGAGCAGCGCACACACGTCTGACACATGGTAGACAACCCATGACGGATGCTTACGCCTGACGGCCCCCAGATCGCCTGTGGCAAGCAAGCAGTAGACTGTGCCACCCCACTCAACCAAATGCCCGTCCACGGCTGGCGGAAGGTGACCCGCAGCGCGCGCGGTGGCATCCATGACGGCGACGGCCTTCACCAGCGACGCCGCTATGCCAGCGGCTTCCTGATGCCTCTCCTCAACCATTGCCACGTCCAGCTCAACCTTCAGCTCCGCAAACCTCACTGCGAACGCGGGCGGCACACACGACGGCAGAGTGTCACCCCAGACGGTTACGCTGTCGGCGCTGGCTTTGACCCACGGCCTGACCGCAGCCAGCGTCAGGTGATGGTACGGCTTCCCGTACGTTGAGTTGCTGCCGACGTCGAACTTGCCACGTCCGTCCATCGCCTTCTTCTTGGCAGCCTCCGCCGCCTTGCTCACTGGTCGCTTAGCCATTGTTCCAGCCCTCTCGCTTTTGCATTGCCTTCTCCTCCGCCAGCCGACGCCTCTCAGCCTCCGCCGCTTGGTGCAGGCAATGCACGGCCCAGTCCTCCACATTCCACCGCAGTTTGGATGCGGCCTCGAACTCACACCGAACCATTGTCCTGATGTAAGCCTCTATCTGCTGCGGAGTAAACTGCCACGCCATACCCTCTGGCTCATGCTCACGCTGTGCAATCATTTCTTCAACCATCGTACTCTCATTCCTTCTTTAAAGTTAACTCATGCCGAAGCCGTTCGTCTGGGGCTTGCGTCTGTGACTTTCGCTTCAGCGAAAAAGGCACTGACGCCTGCCCCGTGTCGGACAAAACAAGAGAGTGTACGCTTTTAGCGGACTCTGTTTAGACAGGGGTGTTGACAACTGCGTCGCTGGTGGTTAAAATCTCGTTAGAGATTTCAGGAAATCCAGTGACGCACTTTTATGATAACACCCCAGTTTGCGGGTGTTTTTTTATGCCTAATCTGCGTCACTGGATTTTAGCTGTTTTCCCACTGACGCAAACACCCATCAAACCCCTTGTTTCATTGACGTTTATTCTGCGTCACTGGATTTGGCCTGTTTTTCCAGTGACGCAACTTGCTTTTTGAAATCCTTCTCACCCAGTAACTCTATCGCCAGCCCCGTCATCATGAGCCTGACCGTGTACGCTGCGATTGGGTTGACTGGACACTGGCCACTTTCCCACCTGCGGATCGTGCGCCCGCCGTTGATGCCCATGTCAAACTCATCGGCAAGCGCCTGCTGCGTGTAGCCAAGCGCCATGCGCGCCTGCTTGAACTCTTGCGGTGTCATTGGTTGTCTCCCCATTGTGCGGCCATCGCGTCTGCAATGCCTTGGTATGTCGTGCTGCGTATTTTCCAGCGGTCCGGCGACGGCGGAAGGTAGTGCAGCCGCTCGCGGACGTTTTTAGGCAGCGTCATCATCTCGTCGTAGACGTCGTTGGTAGGTATCAGGTTTGGTAGGCCATGCAGAAATAGCCCCGTCTTCTTCTGCTCCATATGGCCGAACTGATATGGCTGCACGAACTGCGGCGCGTGCATTTTGCCAAGCCTGCGCAAAACGCCGACAGGGTTTTCCATGCAGACGCGCGGCGACGCTAACTTCATTGCATCCCACAAGGCAACGGTCCAATCAACCGATGCAAGCCGCTCCGCATATTTTGGCTGCCCCTCGCCGTAGGTGCTATTGCCGGCGACGGTCAGAGCCGTGCAGGGCGGATGCGCAATAATTAAATCCCACTTCTGGCTCAGCATGTCATATACGTCGCCCTGATGATGTGGGCCTTCTGCATCCGTTGGTAGCAGGTCGCACGACGTGGCGTCATGGCCGCGTGCGTTAAAAGCGTCACGCACTGTGCCGGAGTATTCGCAGGCTACTAAAACTTTCATCAATGCTCCTCCTTACACTGCACAGATGCGGGCGACAGCCTCACGATGGCAGCGAAAAACCTCAAACGCAGCGGAATCCATCGTCGGGTGCTTTGTGCCGCCGCAGAGTGTGCCGAAGCGAATGCGCCAATCGTTTTCGTCACGCTTTTCTACTTCACCTTTGGCTCCGTCAGACGCGACCAGATTGTAACGCTCAGAATACTTGTGGCGGGTTTTTTTGGCTGTGTATGTCATCTTATTCTCTCCAGTTGTTCGGGCGAATCACCCTATACGAACGACAATAGGGCCAGATGACCTACCCGTCAACTAGCCTTACTGTCTTTTTAATATATTTCTGCGTCTAGGTGTCTTGCTCTCCAACGCGGCCAGTCGCCTGCACACCCATGCGCTCCCTACGCTGGCTCTCTGACCGATACGCGACCTCCTCCAGCAAATCTTTCTCGAACCATTCTGCGATGATCAGCTTGGCCTGCCTCGCCGACTTCTTGTGGTCTGGGTTTGCAAATGTGTAGCCAGTGATGACTGATCCGACGTAGCGCGCCTTATCCTGCGGCCTGCTTGAGTATCTCTCGCCCTCGACGCCCTTGTCGATCTCAGTCAGCATCGCGTTGACCACGCGCGTCGTCATGCCGTCCCACAAGTCGGGCAGAGTATAGGCAACGCATACGCCGACGTATTCGCCGTTGTCCAGCTTGACCGACTTCATGCGGCGGTAGACTGCATGCTCCGCTGGCCGCGTGAGGTTGTTTTTTCCGTCGTCCACACGGAACAGGCCAATGGCGTCGCTCTCGCTGACGCCCAGCTCAATGGCGTCCTCACGGCTAACCTTGTTGATGACGCGTGCAGCTCTGGCCGCGCCGATCAGTGCGCCAGCCCCTCGGACGCTGTCGATGGTGGCATCCTCACCGCCGCCAGTCTTGCGAATGTGGTGGATCACGCCGTTGCCGCACGACGTCTCGCGAGAAATCTTGCGGATCATCGCGACCACTGCTTGGATGCTTGGGTTTGAGTTTTCGTTGACTTGGTGCATCGACACAAACGGATCAGTGATCACCAGCCCGATGTTGTTCTCCCTGATCTTGTCGCGGATGGCGTTGGCCAGCGCAGTGTTCTCAATCAAGCCGTCGCGCGTCTCCATCGCCAACGTGATGCTGATCGTGTCCTCGGCGTCGAGGAACAGGCGACCCTTCAGCTCTTCGTGTGTCACGTTGTATTCGCGCATGATGCCAGCAAGCCGCAGGTTGATCTCGTCCATGTCGTCTTCGAGGCACGCGAACCAGACTGGCACGCTCTCGTGGACGACTTCCCCCAGCAGCGGGCGCCCGGTGGCGATGGCTACTGCCTCAACCATTGTCAGCGACGTCTTGCCGATGCCGCCCGCGCTGGCCGTCACGCTGACAAAATTGCGGCAGTAGTGATTGCCGTAAATCCAGCGGCGTTTTGGCAGGTCGGCCTCGTTGAAATTTGCGACTGGCGTCGGCCACATCTGCAACGTGTCGTCCACGTCCACTGTGGCAGGCTCTAGGCGCACTGGCATGTCATCCTCTGGCACGTAGTCAAAGTCGTCAAAGCCGTCGTCCTGTGTAACCTCTGGCTGCGCGTGACGCACCTCCTCGAACGGGCTGGGCCGCAGCTCTTTGGCATACTCGCGCACGGCCGACTTCATGTCGCCGTTATGCTCAAAATGGCAAAATAAGTCAAAGGCGTCGCCCCAGCAGTAATCGCCTTTCACCGCGCCGATGACTGCGCCGACATCTGAGCCAGATAGGCTGACCCAATACTCGCCAAAGTTCTTGGTCGCGAATGACCCTGACGACTGATAGCGGCTTGCATACGACTGCGAGTTGCCGTCGCGTGTGTAGCCACACCGCAGCAGCATATCTTCGACTGTGTGGCGTGCGTTAAACTCCGCCACCGGGTCGAGATCGTCGCCCGACGCCTCCCGGCGCTTGATGCGCTCGGCCTGACGGACGGCACGCTCATGCTCTGCCTGCCGCTCGGCGATGGCCGCACGCTGACGGCGGAATTGCACCTCGCCCCAGATGCTGCTGTTCTTCACGTCAAGATAGCCCTCTCCGCGATGGCGATCCTGATGGTAGAACAGCGGCTGCCCATGCGCATCGCGCTTTGCTGGCGGCACGTTCGGGAGGAAGATTGGCTGCCCAACCCGCGCGAGGGCCGCATCACAGGTCACCCCTTGCTCACCCATCAGGCTGAACAGCGCCAACTGCGTGTCGCCATAGTCAGCGCCGCTGATCGGCTCAAGCAGTGGGATCAGCACTCGCCACTTGCGGTTGTCTTCGCTGGCACCTGACGACGAATAGATCAACGCAGACGCATCGCCCGTTGCCCGTTTAACGGCATCCTTCAGATCGACCAGCGACGGCGAACCTTCGTCAACGTCAATCGCAAGGTAGTGAAATTCGCCACGCTCACGCTGCGATGCGTGCTTGCGGCCGTCGTGTTCGCGGTAAGTCGACGGAATGATAAAGCTGGCGTCGGCCTTTTCCTTGGCCTGCGGGTCGGCGACCATTGCGGCGATGGCTGCGAGGCTGATGCTGTCATATTGCCGATCTTCGTTGCCGATCTTTGTGTCGTGTGCGCCGTGCGCTAAAAGCACGTCAGACTTGCCCACGGCTGAAATTTTAGTTACACTCATAGTACGTTCTCCATTTAGCGTGTTGACGTCCTTTAAACCCTGCGAGCGTAAATGCCCGCAGGGTTTTTCTTTGTTAGAACGGGATTTCGTCCATTGCGAGATCGTTGGCCGCCGAGCGCGGGATGTCAGCGAACGGATCAGCGGCAGGCTTCGCATCAAACTCTGCGTGCGCGCCGCCAGTCGGGGCCACCTCGTCGAAATCGTCCAGACCGCCGCCGCCGTAGACAGCTTTGGTGACTTGCACGATATCTATAAGGAGGGACACCCCGCCATTGCCGCTTGGATCGGTGACTGGATAGGCCGTGACCTTGATATTGCCTTCCGAGCCGCCCCAGAAGTTGAGGTCCGTCATCGGCTGCTTCATGCCGTCAATTACAGTCGGCTTCGGGTTCTCGTCGCCCTGACCGTTGACGCCATTGCGCTTAGCCGAGAACATCACATTGCCGTTTTCGAGTTGCTTCATGCCGAAGACCTTCGAGAAGGGGGCTTTCGTCACGCAACTCTCGTAATGTGCCTTCAGCTCTGCGTGCAGCTTGCCCGCGTCTGCCTTGTTCATCTCCCAGCCGATGGAATACGCTGCGCCCTGTGCGCGTGGGTTGCACTCCTCTGACCGCTTCTCGGCGGTGTTGTATTTGTATGTCGCAGCAAGGCGTGGGTATGAAAACACCACATTGCGGATCATCACTGGTTTGAAATCTGTTTTTGACATTGTCGTCGTCCTTTTCAGTTGTTGTCAAAGTTGTCGGCTTGTAAAAAGCGCGGTAGTTCTAAGGTGTTCACCTTATCTGAATAGCCAGTCTCAAAGCTGTTGACCAGACTGGCTTCTGCGATCTTCATCAGCGTAGCGTCAACTTCACGCTCCGCATACTGAAGAAAGTCGTCACTCAATTCGCTGACATTGACAGCGTAGGGCGCTGTTTTCTCAACGAAAACGAATGAAAACCGCTTGGCCTCGTAGCCAGCCAAACGTAAAACTTTTAAATAAAAGGCACATTGCAGCGCATATGAATACGTGTTCGTGTCCCTTGCCACGTCCCGTGGGAGCGAACTCTGGCACGTTTTGATATCGTAAACAATGCCGCGCTCCATGTGATAGCTGTCTGGGCGGCACTTCAGTTCCAACCCTGTCTCAGGGTCGATGGCAAAGAAGCTGGCCTCGTTCACCGTGTCGTTGCCCGCCATGATCTGGCCGACCGGGTGGAATAGCACGCTGTCCGCCACCCTGCGTGCGATGTCATAGTCGCCAGCAGTCAGCAGCAGTTTGCCGCCAGCTTCTGCGTCGGCGAATGCGTCTTTCCATGCATTGCCCCGGCGATCTGCCGGCCCGCGCATGACGCCTTGGGAGCCTTCGAGACACATGTCATGGACGCAGGTGCCAATGGCCATAGCCGGTGTCGCCGTGAAGTTGCTGCGTGCCTTCCAGTGCGCCAGCGACTTGCCGTGGACAGTCTTCACCGCCGACGACGAGATCGCGTCTGTGGCGTGGTATTGCTCATTGGACATTTTGTCGGATGTGTACATTGTCATGCCATTGCCTCCCTTGCTAAATAGCAGAATGCGTCGAAATCCATCTCGACGACAAATTCGGTTTCATGGCCGATCACGCAATCCATCGGCACAACGCAGCGGATCGGCTTGCGGTCATAACGATAGATCAACGCAGGCGACTTGCCCTCACGCCTTGCGGCAACGCACGTTTGCTCCCACCAAGCCTTCTGGCCACCGATGGGGCCGTCAGCGTAACGCTTCAACTCCAACGTGAATGGAAAGGCAGGATCGGACGGGATCAGGTCGCCGTGACCACCCTCGCGGTATTGCTCCAAGTCACGCTTGAAAGAAATGCCAAGCTCGTCGTGCAGCATCTTGGCGATGTCACGCTCAAACGCGGCGCCCTTGTTGCGGCCATTGGTTGCCATCAGGTGTCACGCGCTTGGTTGAGTGCCGCCATGCGGACGAATGCCGTAAACGTAATGCCGAGCTTGTCGGCCGCCGCCTGTATGATTGCGCCATGCTCGTCGCTGAATTGTATCAGTTTGGGTTTCATTGTCGTTCTCCTTATGTATGCCACTTGGTAGACTATCAAAATAATATCGTCAACAGTCATTTTATGTATTGCCATGTTTTTCAGTATATGTAATAAATAGCTTACGAAATGAAATTAACCCCAAGGAGACCAACATGAAAATCAGACATTTGCTCTTAGACGCCATCGGCCTGCTCGCAGTCGGCATCGTGTGCTTCGGCATCCCAACACTCTTCTTCGTCGCAATTCAGTAAACAGGAGACTAACCAATGACCACTCGATCAACCCCCGACGAAATTGCATTCCTAGAAGGCGCGGTCAGGCGCATTGAGAAAATGGCATCTAACATGCTGCTTGAATACGGCCACGGCGTGCGCCCGTCCTTCGTGTCAGCCGACCTCGCAGACTACGGCGACAGGATCAGCCGTTACAAGGCAGAGATCGCACGCTTGGAGGCATCACAGCATGGATAACGCCCTCAGACGCGCAGTTGCAGACGCTGCCATCATCGGACCCATCACCGCAGCCGCTGTCCACAACGTCAGCCTCTGCGCACTCTACGCCATCATCAATAAAACCAAAGGATAAACAAATGACCCTCGCAACAATCACAATCACAAACCGCCTGCCAACCGACACTGGATTTGCACTGCGCCAAGACGACCGCTCTTACAGTCAAGTATTCGTCCCATCACATATTATGCGTGGCGCTAGCATGGAGATTGGCCACACTTACGATGTAGTCCTCGTTGAGAACTCTGAAGCTCTCCGAGCGACGACACCGTGGCGCGTCTGCCAAATGGATGTCGGCCCCGTTGGAAGTCAGCAACCAGCGCCAGAGAAAACAGCGCCAAAGCCCACGCCATCAGCCCTAATCGACGACAGGATCATGGCCTTGCTCGAAGGCGCACTATATATGACGACAGGCGAGATCACGACAACATTAGAAGCCAGCGGCACGATAGTGCGTGACCGCCTACTGGCGATGTTCAACCGCAACCAGATCGTGCGGGCAGATGTTCATGCGCGGCCAAATTTGCAGCGTGCCACGATGTGCCTCTGGGCCATCGACATTGACGCATTTATCGCAGATGGAGAGTGAGAATGTCCAACGGCATAAACGGGTCCGAATCCCGCACGGTAAACAACCAGATCGTCAAACTAGCAAATGATGGCAAATCTATTGCACAAATCGCGGACGGGGTTGGCATGACAAGCACTGCCGTCGCCTGCCGCATGACAACCTTGATGCGCAACGGTAAATTGAAGCCTTACTCCGAGCGGACTGGCCGCATCAACACGGAAGAAGGCCGTTACCGCATCCTGCGCAAGCGCTACAACCGCAACACGGGGAGCATCATGGAAATCCTGACGAGCATCACGTTTGACGAGGCGTCGTGGATTTACAAGACGGCTCCAGAGGGTCTGACTATTGCTGAGTGGATCGGCGTACTATTGCGCGACGTGATCGCAGAGGAGAACGACAATGACAATGATTAACGCATTCAACTTAGACAGATCGCTGGCGACAAAGCACGAAGGTTTGATTGGGCGGGCGATGCAGCGACAGGCGAAGTCGGAGGGCCACTTGCAGGGCGCACCAAAGAAGGCAATGACAAACATGGGCGCGAGGGCTGACGGCACGCGGTCACTGGGCGAGATGGCCCTAGCGCACTTGCAATCTATCTCGCCGACGCGGATGATCCTGACAGACATCACGAAGGCCGTCTCCGGGTCGGAATTGCCGACGTCGCGTTACAGCGTCAAATACGCGCTGCAAGGGCTGATCAACCGTGGGCTGATCCAGCACGGGTTCTATCGGCGCAACCTGATCGAATACTGGTTTGAAGTGGAGGAAGACCTATGACGCTCCTTACCACGATCTTGCTCGTCCATATCGGCGCGAACACATACAGCACGACTTACCCGTCGCAGATGGCCTGCGGAGAGGCGCTGGTCGTCATAGCAGAGGCCACACCAGTCGTCGGGGAGCCACGCATCTGGGCTAGATGCGTGCGCACTTATGCTCCCAGCCAGTCGATCAGACCGCGTGCAAGAGGAGAAATAGAATGACTAAACTTGAAGACCTGAAAGCTGCCCGTGATGCTGCCGAAACTGCTTATGATGCCGCTCGTGCTGCTTATACTGCTCGTGCTGCTGCTTATGCTGCTGCTGAGGATGCTTATGCTGATGCTCGTTATGCTGCTGAAGCTGACAGTGACCTGACCCCAGCCGACGCCGCCGTGCTTTCTTACCTGCGCGGGCAAGTGGACAGACTGCAAGATGAGCGTTACCGCCAGAACGCACGGCCCAGCATCGTCAACGAGCTGCAAATTGCCATGCGTGACCTGCGCGAGTTTACGTCAGCAAAACGGCAGCAGGGCTTCAACATCTGAGAGATCGTGTGGGGCGCAGTTAAAATGAGTTTTTCAGATGTAGCGCATTTGGTAGACACGTTTTGACCAGACAATCGCTTTTGCAAGCAGTTGAGCGCCCCACGTCACAGCCATAGCAAAAGGAGAGACCGATGCAAGACGAAAAAACAACAGTGACGATCCGAGGCAAATCTGCTTCGTCACATCCAGAGCCACGCAAGTTCGCAGTCAGCCTGCCAGCGACACCGTGGGACAATGAAAAAGATGAACTAAACCCCATGATCTACAAATCATAAACAGATTTTATGATCTGCACGCCATACCAACAAAGCATATAAATAGGAGAAAACAATGGACAATGAATTGCACAGCGAACATAGGAACGCCCGCAGCGGTGTGCTGGCGGAGGCCGATACGCTCATCAACGGCGATCGCCAAAAGCACTACGGCACGCCGCAGGAGAACTTCGCGGCCATCGCGCAAATGTGGTCGGCATATCTCGGCATCAGTGTATCACCCGCAGACGTTTGCAACTTGATGGCGTGCCTCAAGATTGCCCGCCTGCGCAATGGCGCTCACAGGGACTCATCGGTTGACGGATGCGGCTATCTTGCGCTGGGCTATGAACTAGACACCAACGGCTAACTCACGCAGCGTCTCGGTCAACGCGGCAGGCGTAAAGTCTGCCGTCTTGACCCTGACAAACGTCTGCGACATCAGCGGGTCGTTGCCGCGCACAAACAGCACAGTCGGCCCGTGTTTGCCGTCGATGCAGAGCGCGAACCAGTCGGCGCTGCTCTTGCCTATGCGGAACCCCGCCGACGCACCTCTCGCTGTGTAGCACGTTTTGACCTCTATGGAGATGAGCCGACCATCTGGCCGCACGGCGACAACGTCAAATTGCCCGTCTGATCTGGTCGCCTCACAGCCCACGCGCTCAAGCAAATAGCAGACGTAATATTCGCCAGAGCGTCCGATGGATGTCGATTGGCGCTTCACTGGCAGTTATCGGCCCACGTCTCATTGTGGATGACAATGCCGACCAGCAGATCGCGATCCGCTTGCATCAAGCCGTCGATGGTCTGCGTGCTGCCGAGCCACAGCGGGCTGGCAAGGTCGCAGTAGTTACCGCTTGTCGGCGTCTGGGCGCAGCCACTTAGCTGCCCGCTCAGAAAGGCCAACATCGCCCAACGTCTCAATCTCATGCTCTCGCTCCATCCGTTCAAGCGCAGCATCGAGGCGAACCTCTGCCTGCTTGCGTGCCATCTCATTTAACTTGGCGTCGGCGTATGCAGACCGCCAGTGCAGCAAGCCAGCGACAAAGGCCAGCAATGCCAGCGCGTAGATTTGCAGGCGCAGGGTCATCGAACGCCCGCCGACCATTTGACTAGACGCTCGCGCAGGATGAACAGCGCCAACGCGCCGATCACAAAACAGCCGACCAGTGCAATGATCTGCGCAGTGCCGTCTAGCGAATTTAACGCCCCTACAGCGCCGCCAACGGCTGTGGCACCCTGCACGACGCTAGATTGCACCGTGCGGCTCTGTGCGGCGCTCTGACGGCCCTGTGGCGCTTCTGCTGGCGCGACGGGAACTGGCGTCCAGAATAATGCGACTTCGGCCTCACGTCGGCGCACAAGGCCAGCCAGCACTTTGCCGCCAGCTTTGTTCCACAGTTTGATTGCGGCTGCGGCTTTGGCCTTGTCGCCAGCGTTGAAGTGGCGAAGGGCCGATGACTTACGAAAGCCTGTCATGCCGATGTTGTATGCAAGCGAGACCATTGCCGCGAACTCGTTCTCATCGACGGGGGCGGTGATGACGGCCTCGACGCCCGCAGCGAACTTTGCGACGGATTGCTCAAGATACCATTCGGCCTCGGCTTCGGTGACGACCATGCCGGCCTCTGGCTTGATGCCGACGCCAGCACGGGCCGTCGTGCCGTAGCCAATGGTCCAAACGCCTGCTGGGCATTTGTATGCCTCCAGCCGCAGCCCTTCGAACTCTTTGATTAGATCAATGCCAGCTTTGTTGACTTTCATACTCAGTCCTTCATGTAATTAAACGCGAACGCAATTGCGCCCGTGACGACGATCCAGAACACACGTTCGGCGAATCGTAACGCCTGACCATTGCTGCCGACCCGGCTTTCAACCAGTGTCAAACGTCGGCTCTGGCTACTCTGATCCGCATCGAGTGCATCCATGCGCTTAAACAGCGTAATCATGCGCTCTTCCATGCGAGCCAATGCCACGATGGCGTCGCCGACTTGATCCAACTTCTTCTCAATGCGCTCAAGGCGGGCGTCGTCACTCATCAGTAAGACCCTTCCCACACGCGCAATGCGGAAAACTCGTTAGACATCAGCTTGCGCTTCAGGATTTCCTTGACTGCCGGTGTATCATCCCATGACACTCCAGCCTCCTTTAGCCAAATTCCCAGCAAACCCATGTCGACATTGCCGACGTGCTTGTAGTCCGAGCCAAAGCTGTTCTGCGTGACTTCACGCGCGTGCTTTGCGTCGTTCAGCATATGAGACGCGTCAAACGTCTTCTTGACAATCAGGTTGTCGCCTTCAAAGCTGTATTTCTCGGAAAGTTTAGTTGAGTGTGCGGCTTTTTGCATTGCGAGGCTTCCGTGACTTGAGTTTCGGTTCAGCCTTCGCCTCTGGCGCGACTGCGACGGCTGGGGATGGCTCACGCACGTCACCCAAGATTGTGATGATGTCGGGGCGTCCTGCAATAATGCGCGCCACCTCGTCGTCGGGGAGAATTACTGTGTCGCCCTTTTCGATGCGACCCTTGCTACAAACCAGCTTGATGCGGTTCACGATGACTTTTTTCATGCCGGTCTCCTATGTGGGATGCGGAGGCCATTTCTGGCCCCCGCTGGCTTCAGTTAAGAAGTTGTGTTGTCGAAAATGCCGCCGTTGGCCTTCTCGTTTTTAGCGCAGAGTGTGAGTTCTGTCACGACCTGGCGAGTTGTGTTGTCGCCAGTCTTTGCGAGTGCAACGTTCTTGGTCGGACGCAGGACTGCGACTTCCCACATGTTGTCCTGCATGATGAACACGTCGCGCGAGCGGTTCTCACGGGACGGCATGAACTCGACAGTACCCCATGGAGTGACGTAAACGGCCAATGACTTGATGACCTTCTCGTCGCCAGCCTGAACTGCGGAGCGCTGGTTGTTGTTGCCAGTGAACGCAAGTGCTTTGTTCATCTGGAAGGCAGACAGGTAAACCGTGTCAGGCTTGCCGCCCTCTTCCCAGATCGACTGCATGACGCCGTCAAAACGAGCCTGGTCAAACGCGATGAGAGTTGTGGTCTCATCTGTGCGTGCGTCTGTGCCGTCGCCGGTTGGGTTTGCGCCTTCATTGGCACCGAAGTCAGTGTTTGTGACCAACCAAGCTGGTGCGCCTGCAAGCTCACGAGCAGTTGTGGAGTTGCCAGCAACGCGAGCGTTGTTATCGAAAAGTGCCTTTTCGATGTCGAGCTTCTGCTCTTTTGCGATCTTAAGTGTTTGATAAGCAACCTCTTTTGCGCGGCCAGCTTTGTCCAAACCTTCGTCTGTGTCAGGAACGACAACAGCGTTCTTGAAGATCTGAGTGTAGTTGCCAAGACGAGTAGTGGCGCCACGAGCTTCGCCTGCGGTTGCATCGCCTTCGATGTGAGCGTTTGCAGCGGAAGCGCGGAGACTGTCTGTCTGCCATTCAACCAATGTGTTCTTGGCGGATGTTTTCTTAGCCTTGGAGTAGAATGGTGTCTCTTCTGGTGACACGTTGTAGATCACGTTGGAGAGGTCTTCACGAATGCCTACGGAGTCGTAGGAGTCGAATGTGTTGGTTGGCTGTGTCATTTTTATAGTCCTTTCAAAGACTTAGGAGTTGAGGATCAGACCCAATGCGTCGTCGATTGAGCCTGTGTTCTGCAAGCGCGACTGCGCTTTTTTGCGAGATGCAACTTGGCTGTCCGTCGTGCGCTTTGCGCCGGCCTTCACAACTGGGCGAGCGTTGCTGCCCTTCTGCTGTGCTTGCTTGCGGTTGGCGATCAGTTGCCGATATTTGCGTGCGTCGTTCAACGCTCGCACATATCTTGCGTCTGACACGTTGGCCATTTCTTCGGCAGTGAAACCGTAATCAATCCCAGCCTGCATGATGTCGCCCTTCAGTCGCCCACCCTTTTCGGGGTCCGCGATCTCTGGAATGTACTGCGTCAGAACCTCAACTTGCTCTTGCAGATACGCTTGGTGCGCCTGCTCCTGCTGAGCCGATGTCTGCTGCTGCATCATTTGGACTTGATACATCCGCTGGTCGTAGTTGGATTTGTCCTCGTCGTATTGGAGTTTGCTTTCCATGAAACCAATTGGATCTTTTTCAAACAATTCTCGCGACGGTGGGACTGGTGCCTGAACGCCAGCATTTTGGGTTTGTTGGTATAGCTGCACCATTTGTTGCTGCTGCTGTTGCAAAGCGGCTGCCTGCTGTTCGAGGTGCTTTCGCACTTCGGCAGCTTCTTGGAACCGCTTATTGATTGCCGCTTGACCCGCCGCAGATTGTTTTAGCTTTTCCAGTGTCCACATCTCTTCTTTTCCGTCAACTTTGACGGGGATGAGATTGGTGTCTTCAGCTCCAACTTCTACTAGGTCTTCGTCGTCAATTTGGTCATCGTCGTAATCGTCGGATGCCTCGACGTCATCGTAGCCCTCGCCTGCGGCTTCAACCTCGTCGCCAAGACCGTCGTCTTGCGGCTCAGTAATCTGGTCCACAGCTTCGCTAAGATTATCACCCTGCGCCTCTGGTGCGTCGGATGTCGATAGCAGGCTCTCGGCTGCTTGTTCTAGGGTAGTCGTTTCCACGGTGCTACTTCCTCTGTTTGCGATCTAGAAATTTCTCTGCCTGTATGGCGGCGTCGAGTTTAATTTCGATCTGGTTGAGCGCACGCATGATCGCGTGCGCCTCTTCACGGGCGGCAACGTCTGCCGCGCCACTGTCTGCGAAGGCCTTAATCTGGCCGTCGCGAACCTCTTGCATGAATGCCAGGAAGGCGCTGTCGGATTTTAACCGCCGCGCCTCGTCTGCCTTGATGCGTATCTCAGTTGTCATTGCTGCATATTACCTTGGGCCATGCCGCCAATCATCCGAACTTTATCCTGCTCCGCCTGCACGCGGGCAACGTCAACCGACGTGCCATATTGCCCGTAAACCTTGGCGGCTTCGACGAGCAAATCTTGCGCCATCTTATCACGATTGAAGTCGTCATCGGAAGCCATTTTCTGCGCATCAAACTGCAATTTTGCCATATCTGACTGCATCTTAGCCTGTGCCTTGATCTGCTCGGCCTGTAAGAATGCTGCATTCGGATCGGCCTCCTGCCCTTGCTCCGCCTGCGCCTGCTGCTGGGCCTGCAACATCTGACCCTCGATCTCCTGTGTGATCGGTGCAAAGTAGCGATCAGCGTTGCGCACACCCGACGCAGCCAGCAAGTCTGCCAGCGTGTTGCGGATGTTTGTCAGCGAGACGAGGCCGTTCTGCGGGCCGTAATTCTGATAAACCATTGTCTGCATTTGCAGCGCCTGGTTCAGGCCCATCATCTTCTCTTCTTCGCGGCCGGTGCCGAGGCCGACGTTGATGGCGACATCCATTTCTGTGTTCCAGACGCGTGGGTCGACTGGGGCGAACGCACCATTGAGGCGCATCATCTGCTCCTCGTCCACGTTTTTGGCATACAGACGCAGCATGATGCCAAACATATCTTTCACGCCGTCGGCAAGGTTGCGCACCATAACCTCGACTTGCCCCGCAGCGGCCTGCACGGTGGCCTGCACGGCTGCCTTGGTAGTCGACTGCATGGCGTCTGGGTCGAGGCCCATTGACGCACGAGTGACCCCCGTGCGCTGCTCTACCATGCCGTCGAGGTAAGATAACGCGCTGAGTGTTTGCCCGGCGACGAATGGCACGGTCAAATCCTGAACTGCGCCAGGCTGGCGCATTCTCACAAGTGCGCCGATCTCGTTATTCAGAAGGTCATCCACATCAACCATTCCATCGACGAAGGCCGTGCGCGGATTATTCGTCAAAGCCACGTTGTCTAGGATGCCGCGCAGGATTGCAGTCGCGGCGTCTTGGTCGTCTATAACCAATTCGGCCAGCGATCGCCCGTAGAACGCGTGCGGCTCTGGATCAATTTCGAACTTGCTGAACGGAATTTCGTCGCAGACCTCATAGTCCAGCATCTCGTAAGACGTGCCGCCGCAGATGATCTTGTGCAGCACTGGCACGCCGGTCCCGTCAACGTCGATCCGCATGTAGGCTTCGGTCACGGTGACGTTGCGCATTGTTGGATCGTTGATGTCTGAGTCCGACTGATCTGACGAGTAGCCACGACGCTCAAACACTTCGGCCTCAGTCATCTCTGAGCCATCGTCTAGGCTGCCAAGGTCGAGGACGTCTTCAGGTTCAAAGCCCATCGCGATCAGGTCGCCCGCACGCATCTCGGTGCGGTGTGCGACGAGATAAGCGTCGGCAAGTGTGCGAGCGGATCGGCTGATGAAGAACTCTTCCGGCGGCACGCTTTCAATGCACAGTTCGCCCTTATCCTGCTGGCGACTAATCTTGACGCTGTGGACCGGCGACTCAACCTCCATGCCGTTCATGTCAACCGACATTGAATACTCAACGGAATGCTCAATCACGGTGACACTGTCGTCGTCCAGAAGGTAGGTGTATTCGTCGTCGGACAGGTCCGTGAACGTGTAAATCTCTGCGTGCGGATACGTCATCCAGTAGGTCTTCGTAATGCCCTGCTTTTTGACCAGCGCGTCGTGGAACACGTCGTTCAGCACACGGTAGCCGTTCAAACGGGTGAACTCGTGGTGGATAAACGCCGTCGCCTGCTCTGCACTGGCGACATCCTCTGGACCTTTTGGCGTAAACTCAACAGGCTTTGCCGTGCTGAGAAACACACGCATCAGGGATGGCTTCACCGCACGTACAGTATCCCGTACCTTTGTCGATACGACTTTGCTGCGGCCATCCTCGTGGCCAATGTCCACTCTGCCGTCATAATACCGCTGAGCCTTGATGCGATCCTGGCTGATCTCGCTTTCCACAAAGTCCACGGCATCGCCAATGGCCGCTTGCACAAGGCTTTCGATCTCCTGGCGCGACTTTGGCTTCAGGCCAGCCTCGTCGGCCTCGACCTCCGGCACTTCAATTTCTACGTCGTCGCCAATTTCGCTCTCAAGGATGCTCTCAAGGATGTCTGCGTCGTCCATCATGTCTTCGGGGTTCATGTTATTCCTCACTAACGACGGCCGGGATTGCTCCGCCGACGCCCATTTGCGCCAAGAGTTTTATTATAGCCTGCGAGCGCGTGCTTTGCGACTGCCGCTGTGCTTCAGCTAACAGCGCCTGTAGGGCTGTATCGCGTTCAGCCCCTTTTAGCGAAAGCAGCTTGCCGAGGTCAAGGTTTGCTTGGGATCGCCGCGTCCCGTAAAGCACAGAGTCGATGGCCGAGTTTGTGGCCTCATTCAGCGTGTTCTTAACGCGCGAGACCGGCCCCGGCATCCGACCAGTGTCTGGAGCGCGGACGGGACCAAGTTCTTCTTCAGCAAGACGCCGCTGGGTAGTCATCGAACCCGAATTAACTCGCCCGCTAGTCTCAGAAAATGTTTTCTCTGCGCGCAGCGTCTGCATGATTCTGTCAGCTTCTGCGTCGCCGAACAGGATGCGCAGCTTCTTGTCGTTGAAGCCCGTCATCAACTCGCCCCAAGCGGTGGCGGGAGCATTGCGGGCCGTCCCCATCAAGGCGGCTACATACTCGCGAGCGCCTGTGCGGTATGCGTCTTTCTGCGCATTGGACAGCGCAGAGAATGATTGGAGCAACTCATCTGGTGATGTTGTGCTGCGGCCCGGCGCAAGTGCGGCACGCCCGAAGTCGATTTGACGCTCCATCTCCTTCACGTTGCCGTAACCAGTGCGGGTGTCGGTGTAATTCGGCACCTGATCAAGTTCGTCGTCAATCTTTTGGAGTAGTGGTTTCAGCGACGCCACGACGCCGCCACGACCTTGCCGTGTGGCTGCGCTCATGGTGTCGTTAAGCTGTGTGCGGATGTTGTGCAATTTAGCGGCAGATATTTGCCCGTCGTCGGCGGACAGCATACGCTTGTAAGCGTTAAGGCGTGCCGCCGTACCGCCGACGGCGCTCTCAAGCATGGAGTCAATGGTGCCTAGCGCATCGCTGACATCCAGCCGACCTTGATATGATGTGGCCGCCTCATAGGCTGGCCCAAGTGTTCCTGTACGCTCGGCCTCAAGGGCAAGGCGCTGGCGGAATGCTGCGCTCGGATCGCCCGCGACGTCGGTCACGACATCCTCAATGCGGCCCTCGCTGCCAGCGGCCCGTGATCTCAGCGCCTGCGACACAACTGTCCCGCCAGAACCTTGCTGCGCTGCGAGGCCCATTGCCTGCGCCTGCGGCCCGCCGGGGACGTCAGCCAGCGTGGCCTCTGGCCCTAAATTGCGCAGATAAGCCTGAATATCCTCGCCGGTTTCTGCTGTACGCCCGACGCCTTTTGCCGCAACTTGGCTGGCCCGTGAGCCGTAGCCCTCGATGCCACGACCTATGTTCTGGACCGCGCGAGTAGCGCCGCCCGCGATTTGGCCGATGACAGGCGCGGCTGCACCCATTGCGGCACCGATTGCGACATCCGATGGCGGGACGCGCGAAATCCTGCGCTGGAAGCCGCCCTCGCCCTCAAGAAAACTAGGTGCGCCGGCTAAAGCCCCACCCGTCAAAGCGCCAGCCCCCACTGCGCGGAATGGTGTAGACGCCGCAAGTGCTGGGACAGCCATTGTCGCAGCGCCTGCGCCAATCTGCCCAGCCGTCTTGCCTGTCGCGTATTCTTGCGGGTTGAGCATTTCGGCTGCTAAGTTTCTAGCGCGCTGCTCTTCAAGAGCCTGGTCGTAATTTTGCCCGTTGGGGACGACTGCTGCCCCTGCGGCACGCAACTCGTCACCACCGCCGAGCGTTAACCCTTGGGCAAGGCCACGGTAACGTGCCCCATAGTCTTGGACTGTGTCGCCCGGCATGGCGGCAATCGCGCGTTCAAGCGCCGCCGCCTCTCCGGGTGTTGGGTTCTCAATCGCCTGCATCTTTTGGATGAAGGCTTCCAGTCGCTGTGCTTGCTGCAATTCCATTTTTACGGCCCCTTCAGGATGTCATCAAGTTCAGCGTTTGGGTCTTCAAAAACTGGACTGGCGCTTGGGTCGGCAGCAAACACTTGCGGGACGGGTAGTTGATAGCCTGTAGGTCTGCCTAGAGACGCATTAATTGCCTCCTCGTAGGTTTTCCGCATGTCGTTTTTAAAGGCTATTGTCTCTGGGGTGTCCCCCGGCTTTGCAAAGTAAGTATCTCGCACGGACGCTTTCTCGTCAGGCGTGGCGGCTGCTCCTGTCGCGATGCGCAGAGCGCCTTCCGCCCATGCTTCAGCAGCGGCGTTGTATATCTGCCCCTGTGACGATGCAAAGAAATTGCCGGCGATGGGGGTTGACCTCGCAATAGCATCTGGAAGATTGGACGGGTTCCACTGCTGTTCAATGCTGTCGAGAACAGGCGCAGTTTGTGACTGCATGCTGCTGAATAGCGTTGTCTTGGCCTGCCCTTCAGTTAGCTTTGGCGGGGTGGGGACCGAACCCTCTGGCGTGTCAAGTGGGACCCATTGGCCGGTGGAGCCGTCCCACTGCACGGCCACTTCAGCGCCGTCAGCGTTTGTTATCGTCGTCACTGTTGGTGCCTTTCGCTGGCTGCCGCCCCCTGTAAGTTCGATGACGGAGTTGTCCGGCATTACCCGCACGAGCCGCCCGTCAACTTCGCGGATTTCGCCAGTCGCCCCTTTCGCAAGCAACACGCCCGCCGCATCCTTGCCGCTAATCATGCCTTGGTCAATCATATCAGCCAGATCACCGCGGCCATTGGCTCGGAGATATTCGACCGTCTTGTTGCGCGCCTTCGCCTCGGTGCGCTGACTGGCGATACCGGCAGCGGCTTTTTGCAGCGTTGGGTTGTTACCCAAGCCAGCGAATGCCTCCGCCATGATCGCCGCCGTGTCCTTGAATGTGTCGCGCTCGTAGAAACGCTGGCCAGTTTCCCCTGCCGCGCCTTCCTGCATCTTTTGAATGCCGAGAGTGCCTAGAAGCCCCCGTGGCTGCTGCTCTTCTCGCATCATTGGTGCTTCTCCTTGCGTGCTGGCACGTCCCTGCGCTGGCTGGTTGCCGAGGGCGGCCATTGTAGCGTCAGCCACATCCTGCCCGTCATTGCTGCCAAGTATCTTGCGGACATAGTCCTGCGTTTCTTGGAACGGCGGGATGCCGCCGTGCTTGCGAACTGCGCCCGGGCCAGCGTTGTATGCCGCTAATGCCAGATCAGGCCGCCCGAAGGAGTCCAGTTGCTGGCGGAGATAGCGTGCGCCGCCCGTCATGTTCTGGACAGGGTCGCTGGGATCAACACCGAGTTCCCGTGCCGTGCCGGGCATAAGTTGGGCAAGTCCGCTGGCTCCTTTGGGGCTGACGGCCCCCGGTTGCCATGCGCTTTCCTGACCAATCATGCGCAGGAACAGGTCAACGGGGACACCTTCCTGCTGCGCGATCTGCGTGGCTATGGCACGGTAATCCATTAAGCTGCCTCCAACTCTGCGACTAGGCCGTGGTAGTCGACGCGAAGATACCCGTCTTCTCCTCGCTTGACTAGGTGCGGATGCGTTTCTTGCAACTCGTCAGCCATGACGCCGAACGTCGGCTGTGCTGGGTCCGCGATGCGCTTGCCTTCGTCGTTCCAGTCCCAATCGTATAGCTTGAAGCCGCCGACTTCGCCGCGTGGCTTGATGTTGGTTTTCAGGCGCGGGTCGGACATTGTAGCTGCGGCCATCGCTCCCGTTGAGAAGTAATCGAACAAGCCGGGGCTTTCCGACGTCGTCGTCGTGCCGCCTGCGCCCGGTGCCGCGACGCCAAGTGCGGCCAGCGGAGCGTTGAGAGATGCGCCCGGTGATCCAGTGTAGCCCGAGTATTGGCCGCGGGCCGCGTCGATGAGTGCCTGCTGCAACCCCTGCTGCATGAGGCCCTGCTGCATCTGGTTCTGCTGGATCGTTTGGCCCGTGTTAAATGCCTGCTGGCCGAGTGCGCCCATCTGACCAGACGCAGCAAGCCGCTGCTGGTTTGCCTGCATGCCCATCTGCTGGTTTTGCATCATGGCGGCGTTCTGTGCGCCGGCGTTAAACTGGCCAGCCTGATTGAAAGCGTTTTGGTTCTGGAACGCGGCTGCGTTTGCTGCGCCAGCGCCGAACTGGCCCGCTTGATTGTATGCGTTTTGGTTCTGCAATGCAGCAGTGTTGGCCGCACTAGCGCCGAACTGGCCAGCTTGATTGTAAGCGTTTTGGTTCTGCAATGCAGCAGTGTTGGCGGCACCAGCACCAAACTGGCTGGATGCTTGTCGGTTGGCCGCGTTTTGCAATGCAGCAGTGTTGGCCGCACTAGCGCCGAACTGGCCAGCTTGATTGTAAGCGTTTTGGTTCTGCAATGCAGCAGTGTTGGCGGCACTAGCACCAAACTGGCTGGATGCTTGTCGGTTAGCCGCGTTCTGCATTGCAGCAGTGTTGGCTGCGCCAGCGCCGAATTGACTGGCTTGGTTACGTGCCGCTTGGTTCTGGAACGCGGCAGCATTGGCTGCGCTCGCGCCGAACTGGCCAGCTTGGTTGTATGCGTTTTGGTTCGCTTGCTGCGCCGTCAGCATGTTCCCAGCAGTCTGGCCTTGCGCCGTGAGGTTAGCGCCTTGGTTGGCTATCCCCGCTTGCATCCTATAGCCGATGTCCTGCCCCGCGAGTTGCTGTGCATTCTCGAAGCCGCCCTGACGGAGTCCTGACGCAGTCTGAGCCGCCTGCTGTGCAAACGCGCGGTTGGTCTCGGCCTCCGCGATGCCGTGGCGCGACCCGCCGAAAGCGCCCGCAGAGGAAGCCTGCGCATCTCCCACGTTTTGCTGCATCTGGCGCGAGCGCTCAATGTCGCCGAGCGACTGCTGGACGACTTGGTTCTCATACGGGTTGGTGTAGGCACCCAAGTTGGAGCCAGCGACCTGCCCCGCCTGCACGTTTTTCGCTCGGATTGGCGACGCCCCAGCAATGTCCGAAGCATTATAGCCCCGCGACCCAGCCGTAGCCGCATTATAACCCTGTGAGCCAGCTTGCGCGGCGTTGAAGCCCCGCGACCCAGCCGTAGCCGCATTATAACCCTGTGAGCCAGCTTGCGCGGCGTTGAAGCCCTGTGACCCAGCCGTAGCCGCATTGTAGCCCTGTGAGCCAGCCATAGCCGCATTATAGCCCTGAGAGCCAGCTTGCGCGGCGTTGTATTGAGCCGCGCCGATCTGCTGCGGCTGAAAGCCCATTGCCTGCTGCGTGCCTTGCATGGCCTGCTGCAATCCGCCTGCCGCCGCTTGGTTTACGTTGAAGTTACCCTGCGGAGACAGTGGCGAATACTGCCCCTGCGTTGGCTGCCCGCCCATTGGTGAAGGCTTGCCGCCGCCAATGCCGCCTTTGCCGCCACCAGCCGTGCCGGCGGTGGTGGGCGTGCCGCCGATGCCGCCTTGGCCACGCTGCGGCTCACCCGCAGGTGTCCCACCGATGTTGAACCCACCTAATGCTGATCCTGCCATGTTATGCGTCCTTCTTGACTAGACCGATGGCAAAGAAT
>Ga0208643_1000612_pt1 | contig 22832 bp, 13 predicted proteins | sample VirMetDEL_Nov_12_FD_184516 | JGI IMG/M metagenome (GOLD analysis project Ga0208643, IMG submission 184516) | Aqueous microbial communities from the Delaware River and Bay under freshwater to marine salinity gradient to study organic matter... | ecosystem: Environmental > Aquatic > Marine >... | reverse complement strand
CGATGTCGCCCTGAAGACCTATAAGGCCCTGAAGACCAATATCGCCTTGGAGGCCCTGAAGACCAATGTCTCCTTGAAGGCCGATGTCGCCCTGAAGACCTATAAGGCCCTGAAGACCGATGTCGCCTGTAAGACCCTGAAGACCGATGTCGCCTTGGAGACCGATGTCTCCTTGAAGGCCGATGTCGCCCTGAAGACCTATAAGGCCTTGAAGACCGATGTCGCCTGTAAGACCCTGAAGACCAATGTCTCCTTGAAGGCCGATGTCGCCCTGAAGACCTATAAGGCCCTGAAGACCGATGTCGCCTGTAAGACCCTGAAGACCAATGTCTCCCTGAAGACCAATGTCGCCCTGAAGACCTATAAGGCCCTGAAGACCGATGCCTCCTGTAAGACCCTGAAGACCAATGGCCCCTTGGAGACCGATGTCGCCCTGAAGACCTATAAGGCCCTGAAGACCGATGTCACCGGGAATACCTCTTGGTCCTTGATTTCCTGTTTCTTGAAAACTGACTTCAAAATTATCCTGTTCCAGATTGACTTGGAAGTCTACGGTTTCTTCAAAGCTCGCTTCAAAGTTGTCTTCTTCAAAACTAACCTTGAAGTTTGTATTTTCTGTAAATTCAACATTAAAATTTGACATAATTCAACCCTTAAAGCCCAACAGAGGGTGAGCCACGTCTTATGACAAACACCATCCGGCTTGAGCGGATCGAAGAGGTGTCGAGAAGTTCATCTACATTGTAATCGATGTACATAACTGCTATAGGCACGTTTGTAGTTAAATTCGTGTCAATTTCAAGTGGCGCATCAAGATTGTTTACGTAGAATAATTTAGGTATTGTAATAGAAAACTTACCTTCCGTATTGTTTGTCTTGGCTGCTGTGATAGTGTGAATCTTCGGTTCAGGGTCTTGAACCAATTGTGAGATAGACATTGACCTTGCTGTAACTACTACGTCTGCTAAATAAAAATCTACTTTGGCAGTAACCTTGAAATCAGTAATGTCGATAGCCGTCCCATCTGGGTTTAAGATTTGACCGCTTAATATTCTTTGTTCGCCTTGGATTAAAGAGAGTGCTTGAATGTTGTCCGCACCTCCGATGTAATTTTCTATTCCTGAAATCCTCATTGTTAAACTCCTATGGGATGTTTGTGCTGTCTATGGACAGTTTGTTGTGAGATTATGTAAGCCAGAAAAGCTTATTATGAAAAGAAAAATGTACAGTAAAGTCTGCCATTCTCTTTGTTGGAACCAAATGTTCCAGTGCCTTTGTGATAATGCTGGGCATTAAAGACAATGAGTCTGTTATAAATGTTTCCAAAAAACATAACTTGAGTCCAAGTGCTTTCGTCTGGACCTGTGTTAAGTTTGTTAGGGTAAGTATCAGGATTATTGGCATCCCACATTGAGATACCGGTTTCTTTATGTTGATATAAGGATGTTCCTGCTGATACGGGGGCATTAGGCGTTAGATAAACTATCGCGACATACTTTCCGTGGTCGTGATGAACAGGTTGTTTTTGACCCTCTACTGAGTATTGCCAACAAGTGTTGTAGCTCTTTTCCCAGTAAGTAATCGGTCGTCCCAAAATTCTATTTTCTATGTGTTTTTTAATATGTAATTGGTAGTGAGGAGGTTCAGGCTCCGCCTTCTGGGAAGGGAAGTTGCTTCCTCCATCACCGAAATCTCTTGTTAGCACCTCGGCTCTTATTGCGTCGGGGTCGTGAAAGAAGTTATCGAACACCATCATTATAGGTTCTTCTCTCACTTCAATCCCCTTGCTGTGTTAAAGAAAAATGTTTGAAACAATCTACCGTTCTCTAAACAATCCCCGAATCCGGGCTTCATAGAGCTATGATACAGATTGCCTCTGTAGAGCACAAGTCTATTATACAAGTTGCTGACTTCCGTGATAGGCTCCCAGAGGGGGTTGTTCATAGGATTACCGAGACCCTCAGACTGGTTAAAGTCCGTAGAGTCGTCATCAGGGTTCCACCAGTGTGTCCCTGTCTCCTTATGCCGAAAGATTGCTGTTCCAGCTTCCTTCTCTGCGTTAGGGGTTAAATAACACACAGCTGCCCAAGTGGTAGCATCGTGGTGAATCCAAGATGTATCTGTTTCAATGGTGTACTGGAAGGCTGTATTAGCTTCAGTAGGCCACCAAGTAATCTGTTCTTTTAAAATATGGTCTTGAATGTAGTTCTTTGTTACTTCAGAGTCGTGGGGACTAACGGGGTCAGTTCTGACTCCGGGATAGTTTCCGTGTCCTGCTTTAAAGTAGTGCATCTTTAGTGCTTGTTCTCGCACTTGGTCTGGATTTTCATAAAAGTCATCTATGATATATAGTGATTGTCGCATAAATATTATCTCCTTATTTAGTATGAGTAAACTAAGGGGTCACACGGACCCCGTTGTTTATTTGTATTATGGAAATGATGCACCGATTTGTTGCCAATTAGCGGAAAGATTCTCGGGCCTAGTAGTGTTGGCGGGGCTGCCCGTTACTGCTGTTGTACAGTAAAAGGTGCCTGCCGATGTTGAGGAAGTAGGTAAAGAGACTACAAGACTACCTACAGCATAGTCAGTACCTGATGCCCAACTAAGTAATCCCGGAAGCCCTTGAGCTCCTGTAGCACCAGCTGATGCCTTAGATACTACTTGAGTTTTAAGAGTAGTAATTTCACTAGCGTTGGCATTAAGTTTTGATACTACACTGTAAACGCGAGACACTGAGGCAGTACCATCAGCAAAACCTGTAATAAGAGATGCAGAGCCTTGTACTGAAAAGAGTTGGCTAACTATGTCAGTACTTGGAGTTCTACTTCCTACATCGACACCAGTTCCTGTAGGTGTTAAGGTAAAGCGTAGTGAGTCTTCACCTACAGAACCCGTAGGCCCTAGGCTGTTTCTAGTTACTTCTACTCTTTGCACTGTACCAATAACGCACTGATGTTTGACCCGCTGTCTTGTAATACCGGAAAGAGAGTCACCCGCAAAAATTACTTCCAGCTTTTTACCTGTGACAAAAAACGAATCAAAGAAAAGCCTAGCAATCGTTTGTTTCTCAGTACCTTGAGATGTGTCTAAAGTAGGCACGCCTGCCGCATCAACCCAAGTTTTAAAATCTAGGGAGTACGAAGTACCTCCAGTATTAGCCAAAATGCTAGCCATTGTAGGTCTGTCAAAGTTAGAAGTAGCGGTGGTGAATTGAAACACGAAGCCGTTATTAGGTGAAGGGTCTAGAGGTTGGTAGTCTTGGTTGTCAAAATGTGCAGGTCCAGGAGTTATTGGTCCAGCACCTACTAAACCTTCAGTGATAACCCCAGTTGGAGTATCAGCCACAGTATAGTTAAAGTCTCCACCAGCAAGGGTTGCCCCTGACTCTTTCTCAGCTAAATCTGTGCCATTAGCATACACTGAAACAACAGTGCCAGTGTCAGGGATACCGCCGGTATTGGTTGCTACGTTGCCCGAAGAGTCCGCTGCTAATACTATGGAAGCAGGGGTCACATTAACGTCTAAGGTATCACCCGCTATAGACTTGGACCATGTTTGGGTTCTGCTTAAGTCAAAAATAGTGCCGTTAGGGCTCCCTACAGGGAGGGCTTCAATCTCAAAAGTCCTTATTGCGCTATCTATTGTGCTAGAAAACCCAGTAGGAGGAGTAAAGGTTGTTGCCGTGACTGTAGTGCTTATTGACTCTACGCTAGTGATAGAACCACTATCAGTGGCCTCTGCTGAAGGGGAGAAGGCACTTATAGAAAACTGCGCACAAATTACTGACTCGTTTATAGGAGTAGGAAGAGTATTACCATCTAGTGATAATATAGCTTCTACTCGGCAGGTCACAGTTCCTGTTTTGGTACTGCTACTTTGAGCTTGTACTACCATCTCAAAAGTAGTACCTGTTACAAACACAGTCTTCATAAAGGCTATTTGGGCTAATACCGATGCTGTAGTAGAAGTAGGAGAGTTAAATCCACCTGCCCATCTAAAATCCATAAATCCAGTGCTGAAATTAGAATCAGGCTGATTTCTATAAGAAAAGATTCTACCGAGAGCGCCTTTACCCTCCTCTGAGCCTATTGAGTAATTCTGAACGGGAGGGTTAATTGGGCTACTGAGTAGGGCTGCAGCAGTACTAAATGTAGCGTAGTCACTTCTCCAACGCACTTGGTTAGTAGAAATGGAGGGAGCAGCGCCAGCACTAGGAATACTTCCTACAAGAGACTCAACAACAGTAGTGCTGCCTCCAATAAAAGCATCAGTAGGGTCATCAAGAATATTACGGACCCTAAACTGACCCGCTGTTAAATCTACAGTTGGCCCTACTTCTTGTAGACTAACGCCATCAGAAGATACGGTAACCGCAGTAGCATTAGCTGCGGCAGTTACTGTAGCACCAGCAACTACTCCACTAGCATCAGCGGTTAAATGTACTACTCCGGGGGTTACTACTGAGTCTAGTGTAAGTCCTCCAGAACCATCCTTAGACTTACTAAGAATCTGAGTTTTAATAGCAGTTACTATGCCTGCACCTTGCGGTTTAGCAGTAACAGTATAGGTACGTACAATCCTATCAACATCACTAGGGAATTGAGTAATTGGAGTTTCTATCTCAACAAGAGCTTTTACACTCGCATAACCCGCAATCCTATCAGTTGAAGCAGGAGCTTGCGTAGTAGGTGTTTCTATTACCCAAACGTCATTCGCTGCATCCTGTGAAAAAACATTCTTGACAGGAGTGTCAGTTAAGCCCGTTAAGGTAAAGTATACAGTTTTAAAGGTAGTACAATTTGGTGGCTTTGTTACACCAGCAGCAGGTACGGTAGAAACGCTATGTACGTTGCTTACTGAGTAATTAGCAGTTAAAGACCTTTGGTCTGCTACTAGAGTACTACCACCTTGTCTATAAAAAAATCCAAATTTTAAAGTGTTGCCATTATAGACCTGCCCTAATAACACAGAAATATCAAAAAGACGACTTCTGTCTTCGTCAGTAGTTGTAGCATCATCTAGAATAGTAGGGAGCAACGTGATGTCATCTAGCCAATAACCAAAAACATAGTATTTATTAGTACTAGAATGGTTACTAATAAGGTCGCTTATAAGCGGTCTTTGAGCTGGAAGAGTTGGGCCTGTTATAATACTAGTGATGTCAAACTTAAATCTACGAGGTGGAGGGGGTACATCTCCCATTGCTCCAGAAAGAGTTGAAAGGTTAAAACTACCTGTTGATGCAACACCTTCTGTTTGTTCTTGACCTCCGCCGCCTAATACATCAGGGACAGTAGCTACAGTGTATTTAAACTGCTCATCTAACAAACTGCCATCGGGTGTAGTAGGGTCTACTTGTGTAAGTCCAATACTATTAATAGTAGCAGCAACGGTAGTTGTAGTATCTACGTAAGAGGTAACCACTCCATTAGCATCCGAAGGGAATACGATAGCTGGCGGGTCTACTGAAATATCTAGCGTAGAACCGGGAGTAACCTTATTCCAAGTTTGTGTGCGAGTTACAGTTTGAACTATAGTTCTTTTTAAAGGCAATAATTGAATCGTATAGGTACGAGTAGCAGTGGTCAGTAATGCAGAGAAAGCGGTAATGGGATCAAAGTTAATACCATCAGCATTAGGAGTACCACCCGTAAATGCACCAGCAGTTTGAGTTATATTACTGACTTTAAACTGACCGGGAATTAATGTTGCGCTTCTGTCTACTACTTCAGTCAAGTTAGCTCCAGAAGCAACTACTGTTACAGTAACGGCATTAGCTGCGGTTACTACTGAAGCAGGGGGAACTACCCCTGACGCATCGGAGACTAGTGATACAACGGCAGGTTCAAGATCCGCATCTATAGTATCTGCTATTTCAAGAGCAGTAAAAGTCTGTATTGCACTAATCGGGCTAGGAGGAGATTTACGTCCATTTCCCGTAACTGCTCTAATACGATAAATTACTTTAACTGCGTTTAAAGGCAAAAAGTCAGTGTAGCTTGCTACACTAGCTTCCGGAGCAGGTTTTACGGAGCCTACGTGTTCCCATAGTAAAGAGGTTAAGTCAGCAGGTATAGTTCCTGCCGCATCTAGTCCTGCCCTTTCTATCATGAAGTGCTCAACCTCAGTTGAATTATAGTCTGTTGAGAAACTAATAGCTGCTGTACGGTTATCATCGTCAGAAACTACAGTTGGGGCATCCGTGCTTACAATAACAAAATCAGCATGGCGAGGGAAACTCGCAACTAAAGGTGTAGGCGTAGCAAATACAAGGTCCGTAAAGTTAAACTTAGTAGCTAATATTCTAACAGTATATACTTGAGTAATTTTAATACTCTGTACTTTTACTACGACATCACGAAGCGCCTCTACGCCGCCAGCTGCAGCGAGGGATTTCCTTACTTCAGGAATACCAATTACATCAGGATCAATTGTGATAAAGTCACCCGGCTCTAATCTATAGGCAGAGATATCACATTCAAACTCAAAAGTAGCTAGTGATCTAGAAGCCTTAACCATTTGTTCCGCTCGTGCTTTAGCGTGGTAAGCATCCGTTATACCTTCAAGCAAAAAGCTAGTTGTCAACGGTTGGTTACTATCTTCCGCTAAGTACTGCTCGTATTCAGCAGAGTTCTTCTCAGGCCATACGGCTGAACTTTTAGCAAAGTCTTGTGCTTCATCGTGGTATCTTACTGTTGCTTGATTGTATCTTTCAGTAGCCTTTGCGTAATTAACCTTGATGGTTTCTCTAACTAAATTGCTTGATGTAACTTTAAAAGAACCTGATTTCTTTAACAAACTTTCCATAGAAGTAACAGGACTTTCAATTACAGCAGGGTTAGGAGCAGCAGAGGTTCGGGGGTAGTCTAATTGTAACTTATACTTGCCTTCAGACCATATAAGCTCCGCTTGTCCCATTGTCATCAGAATGTCTTGAACATTATCTCTAACAGGTTGAGACCTGTCTATTAAAATATTACATTCATAGAGGGGCATGGTTGTAGCAGTTACCCCGGGGGTACCCGCAGAGAGAGTTAAGGTATTATTAATAAGGGTAGTTAAGTGGTTCATATTACTCAAAATGCCGGTAAATGGAGTAATAGTATTAAAGTCTGAACTAATTGTTTTAACCTGAAGATCGCTTGGGTCATCTGCGTAAATAAAAGAATATCTAACTCCCTCAGTATCGTAAAAAATATACTCGTCACCATTAACGAGAGCTGATCCTCCTTCGTCTACAAACTCCTGAAAATCACTAGTGAATACAAGTGTGCCTGTAAGCTGCGTTTGGTCTAAATTGTATATAGTGTTAAACTCTTTTGTTGGCAGGGTGCTATAGTTATCAAATGGATCATAACGACCTTCTATTATATTAACAGGCATTTCCCAGTGATCAAGATCCAGAGTATTAGTGATGCTTGTATTCTGTGTTGATGGCCCTGTTATTTCAAAAATAAGGGAGCTATAATTACCAAGTGTGGGGCTAAGTTTATTGAAGGCGTATACATAACCAGAACTAGGAGGAGCACCAGCGGTTGCATTACCAAAGATACCTTGCCAATCATTAAGAGCAGGATTAACGCCACCACCTGTGTATATAGGCACCAGTATCTTTGTAACTTCATTAAAATTAGCAGGAGGGTTAGTGGTATTAACAGCAAGAGAGTCTGGATTACCTGAAGCTACTCCAGAAAATACGGAATTTGCTTTTCCTAAGTAGGCAAATCGACTGTCAACAGCGGTGTTAGGGTCATTTGTTTGTGAACCAAACAGCGCCACGAGCCCAAAGTTGTTAGTATGCCCTTCTCGTTGACTTACTGTCCTAGTTCTAACTTGACCGGACATCGGCTCTGGCTGGGTGCAATTTTTCCATACTCTTCCCTGCCTATGTATAATTGCAGTGTTATCTGCAAAGGAAACCGGTGTATCACATACTGTGCCAGCATTTAGAAAACTTGCAAAATCTATTTCATCATCTGATAAGTTTCTACCATAATCAGAAGTAAGGTAATCATAAAGAACCCATGCTGGGTTATTGGAATATCCGAACGCACCGACTCCATTTGTATCATAATATCTTATTTTCTTTCCTAAAACATAAAACTGAGGTTCAGGGACACCGAAGTACTGGTAGTCATCACGATTTAATCGAAAAGCCCCAACAGCATAAGCAGTGTTCTTAAAGATATTTCCTGTAGGAAAGTTATTAGCTACGCTAAGTGGATCTGCGCAAGGCTCAATAGCTTCGAAGTTGCCTATTGCATGGTTATTATAAGTGTGAATACGTTGACCGTATGCTAGTTCTGTAGCATTCCAGTTTTGTTCATCTACTTCTATGTCTCCAATACATTCTATATCGCCTTCACAAATAGCGTATTGTACAAAAAGAAATTGGTTATTTTTATTTCTTGATAAGTTAGGGCTAATGTTTTCAGCCATTGAACGATCAGAGGCATTTCTATACCACACCGTGCCGCCTAATGCAGCTCCTGTATCGCCTTGAGCGTTGTAATATGGAACGTTGTCTCCATCGTTAGTAGCACCGGGGAAGTAGTAGTTGCTACTTAACCTAACCCCGGTAATAACTGCTCCAATTTTATTTCTACCATAAGCAATAGGTAGAGTTCTAGGTTCTCCTTTTACAACTAATTCAAAACCCTTTCGGGCATCTGCGTTTTCTTTGGCTTTCTTTTGCGCTCTTGCTGCTGAGATTGCTCCAGCAATTGAAACAACTACAGAGACAATAGCTAATATTAATGGCCATATCATAAAATTTCCTTATTTTTTACCCCAACGAACTTCAACACCCTTAACAGAGTCGTAGAGTTCATTGTAGCATGTGTCAATTAATGTGTCTGTAGGTGAGAGTTTTTCATTATCTTGAGATCTTTTAGATGTTTCACGATCTATAGTTAAGTCTAAATCCGCAAAAGGAGAGGAGCCTTCCATAACCAATTCCTTGCTACCACTGCCAAAATCAGTTGTTACAGAAAGACCATCTATTCGGCCTTTGTATAAGATATCTAAATCATTAAAGAATTTAGGCTGGGTAACTCCGTTGTAAGTAGTCTCAATGTCTAAATCAGAATATACGGGATTTACCCCCATACGCACTGTTAGCTCTCCACCTATTGAACTACGAACTGTTACATCTTGTAAAAACTTATCGCTAAGATCTGTAAACTGTAATCGATAAACCTCTCGGTCTAACACAGTTGTTAATTGGGGAGGTGAATACTCACTCAACCCGTTGTTCCTAGAATAAGCAGGATACCCTACGTTTCCATTTAGTTTAGTAGGGAGTCCTCCCGCGAGATCAGTGAAGTGGTATGACATAACTTGCCAAGTAGTATCCGGGTTAGCATCAGTGCCGCCCCCTACAACAGGGGCGACTCCTGTGTTTTCCTGTAAGGCTTTAAAGCGCTCTCCACGGTATAGCACATGTTCACCTACGGGATAAGTATTATTAATAGACCAATTGTCAGCAGGGTTTCCATTAGAATTCAAACCAGATTCTTTAAATATAACGTCAATTAAAACGAACATTTCAAATCGACCCAAATCTATTGCGTCTGTAATTACTGTGGGTGTGCTTTTCATATTATTACCTTATATTAATTTTTCATAAATTTTAGTGCGTCCAGCGCTTGCTAATACACCGTCTACATACCTGATTCCAACTATATTAGAGGTGTTAACAAAGTATTTTAAAGTTGTTTCATTTGAGTTTTTAATCTTACTTGTAGTAGCCTTGGCCTTTACTAACGGAGGATAAATTGTTATTTCTCCATTAACTTCTCCCGGTCCAGTTCCATTAAACCTAGGGTCAGTTCGACTCTCTTCAAACTGCCTAGTTACCAACCCTTTCTTTACGTAACCCGGAGTTCCTCCAACCGTAGTGGCACCTATTTTCCATTGCTGGTTCCAATACAAGTCATCATCATTTGATGAAGTAGCGGTAGTTAGGGGTCTTAGTGTAAACAAAGAACTTGCCGTTGCTAAGCTTAGAGGGTACAATAAAGTGTTCGCGGCAGCGTTACCGTTTTCTCTTTTCGCAGGGTCTTGTAAAGTTATTATAATCCTATCATTTTCTATATCAGCAAATGAGTGAAAATTTATAGAAAAGTCGTTGGGAATTAGTGTCTCGTTAGCCCAGTCCAAAGGGCTTTCATCTGGTTGGTCGCCAGTAGTAGATCTTATTGCTCTATAAACTGAACCGACTTGTCCTGTATCAGCAAAGGTTACTAAATCTTCTGCGGAATAGGTTGTTCCTAAAACCCAAGGATCTCTAACCTCTAATTCAAAATCTAAAGGACTAGTAGGAGGATAATTCCCCTTAGTAGCTCTTATTGCTCTATAAACAAGACTCCTGTTCGTCCCTGAATTTACTCTCTGGTTTATTCCATAATCTACACTAGAAGTATAAGTAAGTAGAGTTTCAGGATTACGGTTAATATACCAGTTCGGATCCAAAACAGGCGTAATTCCTAAAGTAGGCGTCGGTGCATTAATATTAAAACTAGTTGTATATTGCTTTCCATTATAAGTTACGATAGACCTATAAGGATAAGATACGGAACTCTTCCAAGGCGGTGCCTGAATCGTTTCTATGTCCCAGTAATCGGCATTTGTACCCGGAACTACCCCTGCTGATCTTAACCTTGTCGATTTCCAGATTAAGTTATCATACAATACCCTTTGAAACCTAGTAGGCATGGCGGTATTGTCCCAAGGTAGTATCCTACCAAAAGTTGATGTACTGGAGGCATTATTGGAGCTGCCATAATTATAGTTAACATTAGAAAGGCTCTCGTTCATAAGCTTTTCTATTACTTCCGTCTTGGTCATAGTCGTTGAAGTGTTAAATAGTACAGGCGGCGCTGCCCATATACAACTAGTGTCTACTGAATTTAGTTGGAAAACAAATTTAGGATCGCTAACAGTTCTACCTGAGTTAATTACTAATTCATACTGAATACCACCTCTGTCTGTCGGCGGAAGTGCATTTAAGTTTAGCGGCTTAGTGTAAGTCGGTCCGCTAACTTGTGATACAGCTCTACGAAATCGCCACAGATCAGAGTATTCACTTGCGTCAGGGAGAGTAGTAGGATAGCTTGATTTTATCTGCGATTCCCAAGCGAGGCTGGAGGGGTCGTTTATTAACCCTCCTCTAGCTCCGGCGGTCGATGCCGCGTTTGCTCCTCTACCATATTCAGTATACTCCCAAACTGACTGACTATCTTGGGTATAGGTACTAGGAATAGTATACCATTCAACAGAAGAATAAGCGAATGCGCTCGGCGCGTCTCGCCGCCATCCAGCAGTACCTAGGCTTGAATTAAAGTCATACAGTCCATCTTGGTAAGAGATATAAGCAGCATAGTAGGGAATTGAATCAGTATCTGTTGCTTTACCGATAGTTATATCGATAGTCGGGCCTAGTATATTATCCTCCGGCTGAAACTCATTCAAGGAAGACAACGCGGTCTTTAGCGAAGTAGTCCATACGCCAGCCACTCCTGCGTCTAACCCGGGCCTAAGTCCAATACGAGGAGTAGCTCCCTTTTTCACCTGATAGAAGTTTCCATCAACATCGTCCATTGCGATGTCCCATTCTTCATAAGGGGAGGTATCACACCAAGGTTCAAAAGTTATAGCCTTGAAATATTTGTTTTTAGTTATTGATTTAGTGCCTCCATATATCTCTTGGTAGTTGTAATCAACAGTATTGAAACCCTCACTATAATACCCTTTGGATCCTACAATATAATCATCGTTAAAGTCTTCATTCAGAACCGATGTAAGCTGAGTCCAAAGTTCGGGTCGACGGTCTGGGCCTTCTGCGGTTGCAACTAAGCATTTAAATCTGTTGCCCCCAAAGAGATACACAAAGTCTGCGTCATACGTCCAACTTTGGATGTCAACAAGAACTTGATTTATATCTATTCTCTCTGAGGTTTCGTGGGCTAATATACATACGAAAGGATAGGATTTAGCAATGCCAGCAGAATAGCCGTTGTTTATACCAGAGCCACTTCCAGACCCAAAAAATACCTGTCCTTCTTCAAACTTATTAGTGGAGCTTGTTTGAGTCACTGCATTTATTTGTCCGAGGCCTTTGGCTAATGTTTTAGTGACCCCTGCAGGAAATGCGGTAGAGTTTACATTTGCCTTTCTACACATAAAGCTCATATAGCTCTGTTTATCATCATAAAAAGAGTTGAACCCTCCTGTAAGGATTTCCCAAGCAGCATTTAATCCCGGAGCATTTGTAGCCCCCGCAGCGATAGCAGCATTAGCTCTCCAGGGAGCAAACAGATGAGTTACCTCATCGCCCTGAGTATACGAGAGGGTGTCGTCATAAGCGTCTAGAGAATTGTCATCATTATCTCTATCAAAGAACGGAACAACGTATGGAGCAAGAACCCAACTAAAAGTTTCATGCGCAATTGGTAGCTTACCATCTGCAAGAAGCTCCCAATTAGCAGGGGTTACAGAGGGTTTACTAGTAGTATCTGTTAAGCACTTAAATACTTGTCGATTATCTTGTACGACATCTCCTACGAAAAAGTTACCTTGGGTATCTTCTCTATAGTAAGCCCTCGGTGCTGCTGCCATTGGTTGATCTTTTATATTTACTGTTGACGGGTCAATAATGCTTGTCCCAGAAATATCCTTTGTAAAAATTAAGTCCCATTCCTCAGTGCCGTTGCCGTCGAAAGAGTTATTAAATACTGGGTTATTGTTTCCATCGTTACTATCATCACTTAGCAAGTAGTGTCTTCCGTCCGAGCCTCTTGCGCTATCATCTATCTCATAGTTAGTACCTGATACCCAGTTTCGCATAGCAGCTAACTGAGATGTACCAACTCGAGGAGGGTTGTCTGTAGTAGGTGTGTGAGCAGGTAAGTTTGTGTCGTTAGCAAAGAAATCAGTAAAAGTAGCATCTGCTGTGGTACTATCTAAGGTTTGAACCGAACCGATAGTCTTTGCAGTAGTAAGATAAATTTTATCATCCCCCTCCATTTGTACAAAAAGACCTTTTGGTATATCGTTTCCAAAAGACAAATTACCAAATTTAACAAAGCTGCTTCCAATTTCTGCTGCTTCTGTAACTTCTTTCTCTGTTTCAACTGATAAGGTTAAGTCATTAGTTACCCCTAAATTATTAGTAATTTGGGGCATTATCATTTCTTCGCCTGTATCACTCGTATGGCCAAGAACAGACTGAGCAAGGAAATCCCCTACATCAGCTGTTCCATCTGTAATGCCATTCATGCTTTCAACTTCAAACTCTAATTCCCAACGTTGACCACTACTTGTAACTCGTTGCTGCTTCATTGAAACAGTTTCAGCTGTTTCAGCAGGCTTGTTACTTTCAATAGTAAGGGGGGCCGTTATCGTTTTACCCCTGTATTCATAAGTTGCCATGCTATTAAACTCCTTTAGTAGTCTAGATTGCGATTAAGTTACTTGTTCTATTATTTTAACACTACCAGAAGTAGCCAACACACCGTCTTGGTATTTTAAACGGGGCACTGTATCTGGAGTATAAACATATTTAATTTTAGTATTAGCTGGAGCCTTCATAAAAGAAGTAACAGGTAATTCTTTAGTTAATGCGGGATAAATACTTATAGAGTTTACTACGTCTTCCGGCTGAACTCCACCCGGGGGAGTAGGAAGAGTCGCTGGTATTGTAGTAGATCTTAACCGCTTATTACTCGTGTAAAAGGACTGACTCCAATTTAAATCAGGAGTATTGCCAGATACGAAAGTTAATGTATTAAGAGCAAAGTACGCCCCTCCTGAAGTTACACTAAGCACGTATGTAGAAGGAGCTTCTAACGGTCTATCAGGCTGACCAGTCAAAGCAGCGAAGAAACTAATTTGATTAGTTCCAAATCTCGAAGCGACTTTAAAGTAAGCATCGGGGCCAACCCGTGCGCTCCAGTTAGCGTTAAGTAGGAAGTTTTCTCTAAGCTCTTCAGCAGAGATTTCAGTTGCTTGTTGAGGTATAGATAATGTTATACTATTATTACCAATTTGGTCTAGTATAGTTAAGGAAAACGTTGGAGTATTTGCAGGTACAACATCAAAAGTTAATACTTGAACGTCTGCTGCTCTATCTATAGGGGGTATTTTTGTTATATCTATACGGTTATAAAAATCGTGATCTAAGCACGAAGCTCCAAGCAATCTTCTTGCTCTCCATATATTTGAACCTTCGTAATTGTTTGCGGTTAAGAGATTTTTCGCTATCCAATTACTATTCGGTTCTAAAGTCCCATTTGACTTACCTTGAAATTCCAATTCGTATTGGCCTTCTCTCTCCGGAGACATGTGAAGGTGACTGTCAACAACCCACTCGATACCTGAGTAGCCGTAATTAGAAACTAGACTAATGCCAGAAGTCCCTATGCTGGGCTTTGTATCGTTTATGGTTTGAGGCCCTGAGATTCTTGCCTGCCCTACTATACTTGGCCTACCGTGATCAGCATTAAGTGAAGGGTTAAGAGTATTGGGAGACGCAGTAGCTAGAGTCTGAGCTAGTTTTATATTTATACGACCATCAGATTTAAAATCTTCTGTCCAATTAGCAAGATCAGCATTCGGTGTTACAATAGTAAGCCCATCTACGGCTCGTCCTGCTTTTACTTGATACAGCTTTCCATCATAGATAGCAATATCGTATTCTCCATAGGGATGTGAGAACTGAAAAGGTTCAAAGGTAATACATTTCCAGTATTTAGTATCCGCAATAACAGACCCCGTGTGAGTGCGAGAAGCATGAACTATGCGTTTTCCCGGAAGATACTCATTACCCGCAGAGTCGATGTCACTCCTTCTTTCGCTAGCAGTATGTGCTAAGATACAAGTAATAAAGGTAGAAACCTCGGTTGATTCTATAACTGTACTTCTACCAAAGCTTTGATCTAAATTAGAAGAGCCTTCTGCTTGATGAAAATAAGTTTCTCCAACTGCGTATGCAGTATCACTTGGGTCGTTTTCTAAAATACCAGATAACTTATCTGTTCCCAGCATTCCAGCTATACAAGTAGCTTGGTAAATACGAATAGGCTCTTGGTTAGAATAACCGGCATACAGACCCCAAATATTAAGGTCTACGAACTCACCGGGTTCAACATTTGTATTAATTGCTCTTGCTCCCCAGTGATTAAAATCATGAACTACAGTGTCTCCAATAGCATAAGTAACAGTAGATTCCCATCCCTTATATACTTTGTGACCACTCCAAACGGTTTCTCCAGTAGAGTGTTCTACTGAGTCGCCTTCTGCGTCTACATTTTTATATATATCCATATATTCTAAGGTATCAAGAGATGACATCGGTTGAACTATACCTTGACCTAAAAGTGAATCTGAGCCAGTCCTAGTAAAGTCTAACTGACCTGCATTATACCGATCAAATCCTATAGTAGGGTCTGCCTCATAAGAAGTGAATTGATTATACTGCACATACTGAGTATTTTCATAATACAAACCATCTCTAGGACTAACTAAAACGGCAGGGGGGACTAGATCATAGCTCCGATATTGATTACCAGAAAACTCTACGCCAAGATTAAAGTGGGTGCGATTGGCTGGGCTTGAAAAAGAGTAAAAATCCTTTGGGCCTAAAGTAGTATCTAGGCTTGCTGCAGTAGAATTAGCAATGGTTCTTTCTGTAGTCATGTAAATCTTGTCATCCCCGTCAAACTGAATAAACTGGGCTTTAGGTATATATTGGTTTGGCTCTGTGATTCCGTTTATGTCAACGGTAGTAGCACCTTTGAAACCCACATTTTGGATTCCAAGAGCACCATCCGCATTAAAGCCTGTCAAAGCGATATCAATGTTATCTCCCTGAGAGGTTGTTAACTGAGGCATTACCATTTCTTCAGCTGTGTGTAAATTAGAGCTTAAAACAGAATCTGCTAGAAAATCAGCAGCATCAATGTTTCCATCAGTGCTTTCGCTTACCTTCACTTGAAATTCAAGCTCCCAACGCTGTCCCCCAGCAACGACCCTCTGCGATTGCAAAGAGGTCGTGTCTGTGGATATAACAGGTTGGTTACTTGCAATGTTAAAGGGGGCAATTATGTCCTTCCCTTTATATTCATAAGTAGCCATATTATCTAGTTCCTTGTTCCATATTTTCTGAGTTTACACCACGAGTAATGTCGGGTATCATTGCTTGGATTTCTGCTCTAGTTTGTCTAGAGATATCTCCAGTGACATTGATGTTAAATACCTGTTCGGTTTTCTGTTGATTACGATTGTCAATAGCACCTTTTGACAAAGGACCAGACATGTCTTTAGGTACTCCGACCATCCCTCCATCAGCAAACTTAGAGATGTCAGCGCCATTATTAATAGCTTCTAACAACTTTCTATTTTTCCTAGTGCTTCTAGCATTGATTACATACTCACCGTTACTTAAACTAGCAAGGATGTCATCTGAGGTTCCTGTACCGGGGCCTTTTACTGGGCCACCAGTAGCAAAACCGGGGATAATAGAAAGAGCAGCGCCAGTAGCTAAGGAAGCATTAAAGACTCCAAGAGCAACAATAGCCGCAGTTAAGGCACCTGTGAAACTAACCGCAGCAGATGCACCAGTAGATGTAGCTGCAGCACCAGTTATAGCCGAGGTGGAGAATCCGAAGATAGAAGCAACAGAGCTAAGGATATTACTTCCGAAGCTAAGTACTCCTCCTGTGGCTTGGTCTACTATATTAGTTAAACCACCTAATGATAGCGTAGTTTCTTTGACAGCTTCTGCTGGATCTTCACCGGCAGTATCCCCCATCCCCGCGAGAGGATCGATCTTATCCGTAATTGGCGTAGCCGCATCTTTGGGCTTTAACGCATCATCACTTGAAAATGGAGAGATAGCATCACCAAGAGCTCCACCGGCAGCACCTTGTACAACTTTAACTGAAAGAGGGAGAGCGTCTGTTCCATTAGGACCAGCGCCGATTGCACCTTCTCCTTCTTTTTTACCAAATAGGCCGGTGATACTTGCGCCTGCTGCTCCGACTTGATCGCCAAAACCGCCTTCGCCTTTCTCACCAAGTAAACTATCAGTAAAGTTAGAAATACCCTTCTCAAGAATCTGATCACCAACTTTAGTCAAAAGACCTAGAATAGCGTCTCCTACTGACTCAGCGCCAGTAATAACATCCTTAAATGCAGAAGCAAACCCTTCTCGGAAGGTTTCACTAAGTGATTCCGCATACAATATTTGATCATTAATGGCAACTAACTCGTCTCGATAAGCTTCAAGTCTTAATTGTTCTTCAGCAGTGATAAGATTTTGACCTGAGATAGCTGAAATACTATCTGATAAGGTCTTTAACTTATCGCTTAATGCTTCTGGTAACGCTTCAAGATCACCGAAATCACCTGTGAATCCAGCAGCTTGAAGGGCCTTTAACTGTTTCGCAACATCAACACGTTCAGCTACAATTTTCTTATTTGCCGATAACTGGGCTAGTAAGTTTGCTAATTGCTCATCGCTTAATTGACGAATCTCTTTTAGTGAATAACCTGCTTCTCTAAGTGTATCCGTATTTGCTGCGCTTACCTCTAATAAGCTCTTACTAGACTTAGTAGCTTCATTGATCTGGGTAAGAATATTGGCTTCTTGTTCAGCGGTAATACCTACTGTTTCAGCTATTTTAGTTCGTAGCTTAGATACCTTCTCAGCTAAAGTAGTAACTTGAGCAGCTACAGAAGTGCGTATGCCAAGGAATGATTCATCAGATATGTCAACACCGAAGCTAGAAATGATTCCACGAAGGGATTCTAGTGGTGTCTTTGCTTTCTCAACTGTTTCAGTCAATAGACCGCCAAAGTCAACACCTTCAAAACCAAACTTAAGTTCACTAAAGAAGTCTTTAAGACTATCCTTGCTATTAGCTAAGAGGTCAGGGGCTTCCTCACCAATAGCTACACCTGGAATCAATGGCCCTTGAAGGGGACCGGGTTCAGCCGCTATAGACTTAGGAACTAAGAAGTCTAAGCTTGCGCCAGTGGCAGACGTTATAATGTCGTTTAAGCCGCTAGCTGCACTATCTAACTTTTTACTAAAGGTATCTCCTTCTCCGAAGAGATGGACGCCTAGGGCTCCTCCAGCAACTACAGCAGTAGTGAGTGCGGCAATTGTCAGGAAAACAGGGTTGAGCAAGAGTGTGAGTAGTGCGGCATTAACCGCTAAAACAGCAGCAACCATCGCGCTTCCAATAGCGGTTATACCAGCAAGGAGACTACCTCCTGTTACTACTGCTACAAATGCGAGGAATCTAGTAGACATAGCAATAGTGAAGCTTGTGACTGCGGCAGACATTGCTGCGAAAGCTCCAATAACAGTAGCTTTTGCGATTACAAAGGCTGCAACAATTCTAGCGTTCATAGCTGCGAAGCTCGCAGTTACAGAGGCCAGCATCCCAGCACTAGCTGTGCGGGTAGTGAGTAACATTGTGCCCCAAGTGAGCTTATTTGTAGCTACAAGACTAGCCCCGCCACTAGCAGCCACGGCAGCTTGAGTACCGAAGAATTTAGTGGTTAATACAACAATTAATGAATATGCTTTAACTAAGAGTGCTATTCCACCTTTTCCAACTCCGAAGGCCTTAAGTAACCACCCGGCAACAAATATTGTACCTACGGCTGTAAATAGCCCTCTAAACTTATCTAGGACATAGTTAACAACTGCCCCTAGTTGTGTTCCAATAAAAGGTATCGCTTGGACTATGCCTACTAAAACACCTTGAAGGAATTGCCCAATGATTGCACCTGCGTCTGGGAGGGATACTAAAATAGCGGCAATAAAGAGCCCAACGTAAGCCCCCGCAGTCTTAGCAAGTTCTCCTAGTGAGGTTTCAAGAGCGCCAATTCCATTATCTAGCCCACTTGAAATTGCACTAAACACAATAAGACCGAGACTAATAAATACAGCACTGGCACCGGCAATAGCTGCTAAAAGACCCGCTCCAATTGCTAAGGCGAGAATATTGCTTATATTATTCGAGGCTCTCAAGATGATACTCTCTAACTGAGAACCAACACCTTCAAGACCTTCAAAGGCATTACGAACAGTTTTACGTATAGTGTTAAAGAGCTCTAGAACTGCAGCCTTAATTATATAAAGTTGGTTAACAAACCCATTAGCTCTTAAGGAGTCTAATGCATTGTTTATGGTTTCTCTGATGAGGTCAAAGTTTCTAACAATAATAATTGTGGTAGTTATCACTGGGCTAACTAAAAACAACATTACCTTAATAGCCAGTTTAACTTTTTCATCTAAATTTTCATAAAATGTTTGAACGGAGTCAGCAACCTCTACAAAAAAATGTATGATTTTTTGAATTGAACTCTCTAGCTTGTTAACAGTAACTGTCTTATTAAATTGTTCGAACAGCGTGGAAAACTCTGTTGCAACAGCGGCGGCAAAGTTTTGAATAGGCTTTAGCGCGTCTATGATTTTACCGCTGTATGCTATGACTCCATCAATTAAGTCAGGCCACGTAGAATTACCTACAACCTCTATATACAGGTCATAAAAGAACCCTGCCACTTTGTTTGTGAAGTCGCGGATAGGTGCTAAGGCCCTACTAATGTTTTTAGCAAAAGCATTAATGCCATTAGCAGCAATTTGTAATGCGAATGCTACAGTTTGAACAGAAGGTATAATGTTGTTTATAGCCCTCTTAATTGAGGCGAATAAGTTTTCAATGCCGCCTAACTGGTTAACTAAGCTGCCGAAACCGAAAGCCTCGGAAGTAGATTTTCCCAGATTAGCAAGGGAGTTAATAACGCTACCTATTGCCAAGTTAATTGGTGCAAGGGAGGCTCCGAAATTTGATATTGAGGTAATAGCGGTGTCTAAGCTGTTAGCTAACGGTCTCGCAACACTATTTAAAGTGGTACCTAGCCTGACAAGATTGCGAGTACTTCTTCCGGTGACGCCTGCTACAAAGTCAAGTTCATTAACTAGTCTACCGAATCCTGTAGATAGAACGGTTAGACCCTGAGCAAAAGTAACTGGAACCCTAGCAAATTCTTTGTCGATCTCGTCTGCTTGCCCTTTTAGTGCCTTTACAACTGCCGCAGCGGTTAGCTTACCTTCGTTAGCATACTGACGCAATTCCCCAAGAGTTATGTTAAGCCCCCTAGCAATAGCTTGCGCTACGGCGGGAGTCTGCTCCATTACAGAGTTTAATTCTTGTCCTCTTAGTGCGCCAGCAGCAAGACCCTGACCTAACTGCACAATAGCAGAGTTAGCGGATTCAGCTGAAGCACCAGAGATGGTGATAGCCTTGGCAATAGAGCGAGTTACACTAATTACAGTCTTCTGCTCTACACCAAGAATCTTGGTTGCTCTACCTATTCTAGAGTAGAGATCTGCGAGGCCTTCTTGTGAAGAACGGGTTTCAAGGGCAATTTTATTTATTTGCCTAAACGCGAATTCTTGTTTCAGTAAGGAGTTGTTGGTAAGCGAAATTCGTGCTTCCAGTCTTCTGTAGCTATCAGTAACCCCGGTTATGCTTTTAGTGACGCCTATCGTCGCAAATAAAGCGGTAGCCCCGATTGCTAAACGTTGAAGCGTTTTAGTGGCATTCTCGGTTGTAGCAGTAATCTTATCTACTGACCTATTTAAGGTACGAAGGTCTGTTTGAGCTTGTTTAGAGTTCGATTTAACCTCTAATTCGATAGACATACCTATCTCCCCTTATAGTTCTTGTGTGTGTGTTTCATTTTTATCCTTGTATTTGCTTAAATTAAAAGACCCCCGATGGATCGGCCACCTATTCTAGGCAGAAGACACCATCGAGGGCGAGGAATTATTTAACTGTTACAACAGCACCTTGGGAGCTGAAGAAACGTGATACGGTTTTCTCGATAAAGCGAGAAGGGGCTTGTTGTGAATTTCCCATGTTTAGGTCGGTGATATAGGGTACACCGTTAGACAAATACAAAGTGTCAAATTTAGTGGTACTAGGGGGTGGTAATATCCCGATAGAACCATCACCTTGTGAAAAGTTATTTGCGGAAGCAGATAAATTCCACGAGGCTCTAGCTCGCCCGGTTTTCACCGGGGTTGCCAGTTGTAATGCTGCGTATGCTTGAAAGGATGAGATTCGCAAAGCAAGATTTACTTCTTTCAGTAGTTCATCATCTAAACGTTTGAACTCTTCTTTTACATTCTTTATTCGAATACTTATCTTTGCTGCCATCTTATTGTCCTTTCTTTTCTTTTAATGCTGTTTCTAACATTGCTCCAAATACGGAGGTTCGTAAAGACTTGTTTATAAGTTCTTCGTCTGGTCTTTCTTCTTCCCACTTGTTCATCTGGGCTAGGCTAGAAAATATCTGATGAGGTTTAGCTTTTGTATTTCCACTTGAAGAGATTATCATTGCGGCTCTGTGATCTTCGCGCCACCCAATGGGTCTGGCTTCAAAGAACTTGGCCCACATTAATAGCTCTGCTTGGGGCATTTCATCCTCTAACTGATACATTGGCATTCTAAGAGCGAATGCTAGCTCAAACATCCACATTTCAGCATCTGTTATACGTTTCCCGCTTTACCAGCAGGAGCTACGCCCATTACTTTTTCAGAGAGAGAAGTCAATTCAGAAATAGGGAAACCTTCGAACTCTTCGTCCGTTAAGTCTTCTGCTCCAACAACGGATCTACGCATTACAAAGCGCAGAATTTCTAATTGGTCTTGGTCTTCTTCTTCACGAGCTTGAATTTCTTTGGTCTTGGCTTCAATGGCTTTAACATCACCTACTGTGAGTTTCTTGATCTCCACTTCGCCATCCATGAATGGGACTTTTGAGGTGTGTACCTTGCCTACGAATTGTTTCATTATTGTATATCCTGTTTATCAAATAAATGTTCGTTGTGGGCACTAAACTCGTCAAGGAGCTTGTGCATTTTGTTTAGAACGCTAAGCGTTTCAAAAATTTCCATTCGTTTTTCTTCGTTACCTTCAAAGTCTTCAAATCGGTCAAAAGTCTTTCGCAAGCTGAAGTCGATATCTTTGTGCATATTGCGGATGGTAGCTTGAAGCACGAATGCTTTATCAAATGGTTTATTCATTATGTTTATCTCGTTTATAAGGGATAGGGGCTCCGAAGAACCCCGCCCGGTATGCTATTTAAGCAGGTGCTAAATAGCCCGTGGTTACGCCAGCTCTCAAAGAGAGGGGGCCACGGAAGTCGCCGTCTACCGTCAAAGAGATAGAAGCTTGGATTGAATCGGTCAAGTTAGTTGTAATTTCGAAAGAAGCAATGCTTCCCAAAAAGTAGAAATCAGAAAACTCATCCGTACGCTTGTTTCGTGCTACACCGTCAGTGGTGGTGCTTGGCGTAGAATCTGACAGTCGTACTCGAAAAGCAAGTTTAGTACCGGCCTTACGTAGTGCGTCTAGTGCAGCGTGCTTGCTAGCAACATAGTTAAGCGTAAATTCTAAAGTCGGAGCATCTGATTGACCAGCAACCTGCGAAGAGGTTGATTGGCCATAAACAGGTACGTTTACAACGTTAGCGGGGGTGCCTACTGCTGGAAATTCACGAACATCTCCAACTGCCAAAGGTGGCGTAGCAGCCAAGGCTTCGACTGCGGTATCATTCGCAGGAAAGACACCACTAGTGAACACTGCTGCAACAGCTGCATCACTTGAAGATGAACTAAGAGCACCTGCAGTAGCGTATGCTAGTGAGGTAAACTTACCAGCGGAAATTTTTGTTAAGTGTGCCATTTAAGACTCCTAATTTATTTAAACGTAAACTTCGCCTGCACCGGTTCCAGTAAAGGAAGC
>Ga0208643_1000607_pt1 | contig 22890 bp, 35 predicted proteins | sample VirMetDEL_Nov_12_FD_184516 | JGI IMG/M metagenome (GOLD analysis project Ga0208643, IMG submission 184516) | Aqueous microbial communities from the Delaware River and Bay under freshwater to marine salinity gradient to study organic matter... | ecosystem: Environmental > Aquatic > Marine >... | reverse complement strand
GTATTAGCTAAATTACATTACTATAAAGGAACTATAGCAGTAGCATCAACTGATTCTATAACACATAAACAATTTTCAGATGTTGTAACAGGTTGGAACTCTGTAGTAATGGTAGGAACACAAAGACAAATGTGTGCAGATGATACGGTAGATAATATTACAGGTACATATACTATTAACCTTACAGACAAAATGCTTAATGCATATAAAGAAAACAATAATCAATTATTAATAATTAAATAAATATGAAAAAAACAATTAACTTTTATGAATTTAGAGATTGGTTTGAAAAAAACAGGCCTGATAACTTTACTTATGATGGGTTAGTAGCATTATGGGAAATGTTAGAAGAATATGAAGATGGCACAGGGGAAGAAATAGAATTTGATGGTATAGCTTTATGCTGCGATTATATTGAATACGGTAGTATAGAAAGGTTTTGGTTTGATTATGATGAAGAAGATTACCCTGATGAACAAGCAATAATGGACGCAACAATGTATTGGGCATTTGGTGATGGTTCATTTATAATACAACAATTCTAATTATGATATTAAAAAGATTACACGAATTAAATACATTTGCTTGTCAAGACAACGAATTGTATTTAGCAGGGAAAGATGAAAATGGAGAAGATTTTACAATAGTATTTGATGCTTTTAACTTTCTAGAATGGATAGATAAAGAACAGATACAATACATTAAAAAACAGACAATTAAATATATAAAACAAAAATGAAAACAGAACTTATTAAGGAAAAATACAACAAGTATAATTTAGAACCTAGTGATGTGTTTAAACATCAACACTACATTATTATAACGAGAAGTGGTATAGACAAAATACAAGCATTAGAAAACATCTTTATACATTATGAAGTTGTAAAATCAGAATCAAATTTTGCATCAGTTAAAGCAGTAGCTATGAAAGGTGATAAAACAATAGAAACTTTTGGTAGTGCTTTAAAAGGAGATTACAAAAATGGTAATTGCAATACTTGGTACGTTTTAGAGATGGCTGAAAAAAGGGCTATGTCTAGAGCAGTTTTGAAGCTTACAGGTTTTTATGAACTTGGGGTGTTTGGTGAAGATGAAAGTGAAGAATTTAAACAATAATTAAAATAATAATAAAATGAATATAGAAGGCAAACTAATTAAAATATTTGATTTAGAAACAGGAGTATCTAAAGCAGGTAAAGAATGGAAAAAACAATCAATACTATTAGAACAAAATACAGAATACAACAAAGAAGTTGTAATTAGTTTTTTTGGGGATAATGTAAATAAAATACAACAAATACAAATAGGTGATAATTTAAGTTGTAATGTTAATATATCATCTAGGGAATACAATAGTAAATGGTATCATAATATAGATGGTTGGACTTGTGCTTTAGCTAATGGAAACACAGTTAAACCTGAAGAAGATTTACCTTTTTAATTATGACAGAAAGAGAAAGATTTGAAAGTATATGCGACCTTACTACAAATTTAGTAGGGTTGCATAAAGGTGCATTGTCAGACAAAACAAGAAAGCAAACTATACATATACCTAGAATGGTTGCATCAGTTATAGGTAGGATTGCTGATGATATACACCCAACTACTATTGCTGATGTTATTGAAAGGGATAGAACATCTGTATTACATTATTATAAATCACACGGACATAATTACTCTACTTTTCCAGAGTACAGAACTGTTTTTAATAAAGTATATAATGCTTACACGGAAATATTATCTACTAAAAAAACATTTCTAGACAATGATGAGATGAGAATGTATTTAATTTCTAAAGGTGTGAATGTAGTTAGAAAACCACAGGTTGTAATAATTGTTGAAAGTGGTAAGGCCAAATGTAAATTCAATACTAACTATTTTGACTTTACTAAAAATGCAGATATCATTAGGCAAGCATTAAAAGATTACAGATACTTTTTAAAGATAAAACCTGTATGAAACATTTACTGAGTAGTACTGCTTTTTTGGTTGTAAATAAAACATTAGCCCAAAACATAGGTTTAAAAGAAACTATATTGTTAGCTGATTTAATAAGCAAAGAAGAATACTTTATTGATAACGGTATGACTGATGGTTGGTTTTTTAATACAGAAGCCAATATACAGAAAGATACTACCCTTACACCATATCAGCAGCGAAAGGCTCTTAAAACTCTTAAAAAGTATGAAATAATACAAACTATGAGAAAGGGTGTACCTGCAAAACAATATTTTAAAATAAATGAAGAACAAGTTGTTAAGTTTCTTAACAACAAGTCCTTTACAAACTTAACCACTATTAATAAGAATAAAGAAATAAAATTAAATAATAAACTCTTTATAAAGCCAAGTATTAGTGATGTTGAACTTTATTGTATAGAACGTAATAATAAAGTAGATGCAATATCTTTTGTAAACTTTTACGAAAGCAAAGGTTGGTTTGTAGGTAAAAATAAAATGAAGGATTGGAGAGCAGCAGTTAGGACTTGGGAAATGCGAGAAAACAAAAAGCAAAGCTATAAAAAAACAGGTACATCAAAATTAGATTCACAAATTAGTGAATGGCAAAAAGCAAAAGATTTATTATGATAAAAGAATATAAACAAAAACTATACTTAGAAAAACTATACAAAAAAAACACTATTGATTTAGATAACTATTTTAAGTATAGTGGAAAGTTAGAGATAGGTAAAAAGTTTAAAGAACCCAAAGATGATTATGTATATAAACATAGAACAATAATTAAAAACGATATGAGTAAATATAAGTTATGAAAACACTACAAGAAGAAAACCTAAAAGAACTAACAGAAAAAACATTAGACTTAATTGCTAAAACTTCTGTAGAGTTAGGCCACAGGGCAGATGCTAAATCTATGGCATCATTAGCTAAAATATTAGCAGATGATTTACAAAAAGAAAACAGATTCAGAAGAATGTACTTTAACCAAGTGCAAGATGCTTTTCATATAGGTGTGCGTTTCTGTGAGTTTGAACCTTTTTTAAATATTAAAACTTTTTATAGGTGGTTAATTGCCCATAAGAAAACTGTTAATGATGCATACTATCAGGTACATACTTTAAATAAAAACCCAAAACAAGTTCCTTATTATCAGGAACCAAAAAAACTATTGAAATGAAAACTATAAAAATAACTAAAGACCAAATTAAAACAGGCAAAGATGCTATAAAATGGCATCTAAAAAACTACGGACATATTACAAGTTTAGAAGCTATTAGAGAATATGGTGTAACTAGACTTGCTAGTATTATATGGTATTTAAAAGAAGAAGGTTACAATATACATAGCGAAGATGTACAAAAAATTACAAGGTTTGGTAGAAAAACCACTATAGCCAAGTACCTTTACTTTAAACCAAAACCTCAATACGAACAAAAATTAATATGGGGCTAAAAAAAATAAGCCAACTAAGAAAAGACTTAGACAAGTGGTTTAGCTTGTACATAAGGTTAAGGGAAAGTAATGATGAGGGTATGGCTATATGTTTTACTTGTAATAAAATAGACCATTATAAAAGATTACAGAACGGACATTTCCAAAGTAGAAGGCATAACGCAACAAGATGGAATAAAGAAAATTGTCAAGTTCAATGCGTTAAATGTAATATGTTTTCACAGGGTGAGCAGTATAAGTTTGGTATGTATTTAGATGCTAAATATGGTGAGGGTACTGCAGAAAAGCTAGAAATTTTAGCTAGACAAAGTTGTAAGGTTACTAGATATGAATATGAAGAAATGATTAGTTATTACAAAAAGCTTGTTAAAAACTTAAAAAAAGAAAAAAATCTAGAATAATTTTTTTTCTATATTTGGAATATGACTAAACCCATATTTGCAAATACAATGCACCAAATAATTGTAAATGATTATTTGAACCTAATGTTGAGTTTCGTTAAAGAAATTTCATCTCCCACAAAATATAAAAATTTCAAAGATGTATTAGAATTAATTATTGAATACCACAATAGTTATGGAAAAGATGTGTCTATAATATCAGGTAATTGGAATGACTGGTTAATGATTATCCCTATAAACACATCAGTAATGGTAAATGGGTATTTTGCAGGATTACAAACTAAAAGAAATTTAGAAGCAATACGCACATATAAGTTATTGTTAGACAATGCGTTAGAATTATTAGTAAGAGATTTAAGAGATATAGAAAACAACAATGAATAAAATATATCAAGCAGTAGCAAGTTGTAGGGAAACATTTATAGAAATGTCTTACACTTATACGCAAGATATAAATGAGATTGAAGAAGCAGTACAGGAGTTGATGTTATATTTTATGCAGATGAACCCTGAAACCTTAAAATCTATATACGAAAAAGATGGCACAAAAGGAATTATAAGTTATGGTGCAGTTGTTTTAAGAAGAAGTTACACAAGCCCTAGAAGTCCATATTATTATAAATATAAAAAATACTACACTAAGTTAGATAGTTATTCTAGCACAATTACTTATGAAGTAAAAAGCATAAACGAAAAGAATTTATACAACATACCAAACCCTGAAGAATATAAACAATGGCAAAAGTTAGAACTAATAGACAAAGCATTAGATGAGTTTTATTGGTATGATAGAGATGTTTTTAAGCTTTACTACTACGAGGGCAATACATTAACAGGCCTTGCAAAAAAAACAGGAATCAGTAGGAACAGTTTATTTACGACTATAGACAAAGTAAGGGAACAACTAAAAGAATTGTTAGATGAATAAATTCTTTGTAAGTGATGAGGTTTACAACGACAGAATTAACATCTGTAAAGGTTGTGATTATTATTTTAGGCCTACAGGAAGTTGTAAAGTTTGTTTGTGTTTTATGTCAATCAAAGCTAGAATTAGTTTAATGGAATGCCCACAGAAGTATTGGTTAAAGACAAAGGAAATAGAACAACCTGAAGGTATTCCTGATGAATTAATACAAGAGGTAATAGTATTATGGGAAGATATTAAAACAGGAATAGCTAAAAACCAAGCAGCAAAAAAAAGAATGATAACATTATTTAACACAATTTATAATACAAATTATGACACAGGCACAAGTTGCGGCACCTGTTTGAATGATTGTTTTAAAGGAATAAAAAATATATATGAAAAATACAAATAAAATACCTAATTATTATATAGGAAAATACTATAAATATGAAGCAAGAAAAGTAATTGCTGATTGGGAATTGAGTTACAATGTAGGTAATTCTGTTACCTATCTCTTAAGGTGTGGTAAGAAAACAGAAAAGGGAATGAGTAATATAGACAAACATATTGAAGATGTAAAAAAAGCAATACATCATTTAGAATTTGAACTAGAAGAATTAGAAAAACAGAAACTAAGTAAAATAAGATTAAACCATATATAAATATGCTTAAATATGTATGCAACGAATGTGGAAACACAAGAAACCTAACTAAAGCCACTCTTGAAGTTGTAGATGGTAAAGTAAGAACAAGAGAAGCCCAATGCGAATGTGGTGCCTATATGCAAGAGGTAGCTAAGAAGTTTGGTGGCTTTCCAAATATTAAAAGAACAGAACCAACACTATCTAATAAAAATGATAAGCTATGGACAAGAGCAAAAGAAACATTAAACTAAATATAAATTAATTCTATTATATACTATGAAACTAAAAATCAATGAGTTAAAACCAAACCCAACTAACCCAAGATTAATTAAAGAAAATAAATTTAAAAAACTAGTAAAGTCAATTAAAGATTTCCCTGAAATGTTAGAACTGCGACCAATTATCGTAGATGAAGATATGACAATTCTAGGGGGAAATATGAGATACAAAGCAAGTGTAGAGGCAGGGCTGAAAGAAGTACACGTAAAAATAGCCAAAGGATTAACAGAAGAACAGAAACAAGAGTTTATTGTTAAAGACAATGTTGGGTTTGGTGAATGGGATTGGAGTATATTGGCTAATGAATGGGATAATGTAAAACTAGGTGAATGGGGTATGGACGTTTGGCAACCTGAAAAAGAAGTTGACTATTCCGTACTAGATGACATAGATTTAGGTAGCACTTTAGAAGATAAAGAAGCAGGTGTAAAAAGAGCAATACAAATAGAATTTGAAGCTGATGAATATGAAGAAGCAAATAAACTAATTACTCAAGCTAGAAAAGATGGTAAACAAATAGGAACAATAGTTTTAAATGCTTTTAAAAATATATGATAATTTTAATTATTGGAGAATGTGGTGTAGGAAAAACTTGGGTAATGAAAAACCTATTAAAAGAAAGTAAAGGTTTTAAATTAGGAATGTTTTATTTTAATGAAACACAAAAAAAAATTATAATAGGAAAATACGATAACACAACATTTGAAGGTAGTGATAAATTAAGTATGTCAGTTATGCAACAATTAAACAATATGCTTAATTATATTAATAAAAAAAACAAATTAGCAGTATTTGAAGGAGATAGATTTATGAATAAAAACTTTATTAATAAAGCAAAACCATACATTATAAAAATTAAAGGAGATGGTGCAGGTGGTAGATTACAAAGAGGTAGTAAACAAACAGATAGGCAAATTAAAAGTATAAAAACTAGGGTAAATAATATTAAAGCTAATATAGAAGTTAATAATTCTAATGAATGCTTAAAAATAATAAATACTTATGGAAATAATTAAATTAAAAAAAGTAGAACACAATATAAAAATAGGTAATAAATGTGAATATATAGAACCTAATGTAAAAGAAGATTGTTTATTAGAATCAGATGGTGAGATAATAGGTTTCTATATTAAAGATGTAACTAAATACAGTAAAAAGCTAGGGGCATTAATTGCTATTGCTAATAAAGAGTTTAGAAGCGATAATGTTCCAAAAGCAGAAATGAGTAGGGGTCCGCAAGGCAGTAAAAAAGATAAATTAAAAAGACAATTAGAAGGTAAAAATTTAGTTACACAGTATAGTACAATACTTGGAAGCAGAGCACCAAAACCACATATGCGTATGCCTTACCCAAGTATAACACCTGTTCACAGAGAACCAAAAGCAAAGACATTTATAAAAGCTATGTGGGGTGCTTGTATAGAAGCTGAAAATATAGTAAAAGAATTAACCCCTGAAATATACGATAGGCAAATAAAATTGTTTGAAGATGTAAAAAAAGAATGGAGGTTTGGAAATATGTTTACTAGCAGTATATCAAATTTTAATATTGCAGCAGCATTTCACAGAGATACAGGTAATATACAAGGAACTGTAAATGTTATACTAACTAAAAGAAACAATGCAAAAGGTGGTTGTTTAAACGTACCTGACTATAACGCAACCTTTGAACAAGCTGACAACTCTATGTTAGTATATCCTGCTTGGAGAAACGTACACGGAGTAACACCAATAAAACCAATAGCTGATGATGGTTACAGAAACTCATTAATATTTTACCCACTAAAAGCATTTAAAGGAATATAATATGAACAAAGATAGACACATAAAAAAGGAATCAATGTTATCAGCATTGGAAAAGTCGTTAGGTGTTGTTACGGTGGCTTGTAAATCAGCTGATGTTCCACGTTCAACATATTACAAATGGTTAAACGAAGATGAAGATTTTGCTAAGGCAGTTAAAGATATTGAGAACATTGCCCTAGACTTTGGGGAAAGCCAATTACACAAGCAAATAGGTGATGGAAATACTTCGGCAACTATATTCTTTTTAAAAACTAAAGGTAAGAAAAGAGGTTACGTTGAACGCAACGAATTAGATTTAACATCAGGAGATGAACCAATTAAGATAAATGTAAATATTAAAGGGGTTGAATATTGATACTGAATTTACTATAACACAAGGCCAAGCCATTGAATACTTATTTGATAAACAAACAACAGAAGTATTGTTCGGTGGTGCAGCAGGTGGTGGTAAATCTTGGGTTGGTTGTAGTTGGTTAATATTGTTATGTATAAAATACCCAAAGACAAGATACTTAATGGGTAGGAGTAAATTAGATTCATTAAAGAAAACAACACTAAATACTTTTTTTGAAGTTTGTCAAACTTGGGGTATAACTGCAAACAAGCACTACAATTTTAACGCAGGTTCTAATATTATTAAATTCTACAACGGAAGTGAAATAATACTTAAAGACCTTTTCCTTTACCCATCAGACAGAAACTTTGATAGTTTAGGTTCGCTTGAAATTACTGCTGCTTTTATTGATGAAGCAAACCAAATAACAGAAAAAGCCAAAAACATAGTAGCATCTAGAATGCGTTACAAGTTAGATGATTACGGTTTAATACCTAAGTTACTAATGACTTGTAACCCTGCTAAGAATTGGGTATATACACAATATTATAAACCTGCAAAAGAAGGAGTACAAAAACCACACAGAAAATTTATACAAAGCTTAGTTGATGACAATCAATTTATTTCTAAGCATTATAAATCACAACTACTTACCCTTGATGAGTTAAGTAAACAACGACTACTTTATGGTAATTGGGAATATGATGCAACTAAAGATTCATTAATAGAATATGATGCTATACTTAACTTATTTAACCAAACAGGAAAACAAGGAGAAAAATACATAAGTTGTGATGTGGCTCGTTTTGGAAGCGATAAAACAGTTATAATGTATTGGGAAGGCCTTCATATTAAAAAGATAAGAAGTTTGCTTAAATCGGCTATAAATGAGGTTGTGGAGGAAATAAGGTTATTGCAACAACAATACGCAGTTAGATTAACAAACATAATTGTTGATGAAGATGGTGTTGGGGGTGGGGTTAAAGATTATATGCGTTGCAGGGGTTTTGTAAATAATTCAAGGGCATTAAAAGGCGAGAACTACCAAAACCTTAAAACACAATGTTATTACAAATTAGCTGATATGGTTAATACTGCACAGGTAGGTATTGAATGTAATGATATAAATATGAAAAACCAAATTATAGAAGAACTAGAGCAAGTAAGAACCAAAGATGCTGACAAAGACAACAAACTAAAAATTATACCTAAAGAAACAGTAAAAGATATTATAGGGCGTTCCCCTGATTATTCTGATGCATTAGCTATGAGAATGTTTTTTGAATTAGATGCAAACTATGGTAAGTATTTTGTACAATAAGAAAAGGTGCAACCCCGAAGAATTACACCTTTGAAAAACAAAAACTTTTTGAAAACGAGGACAAATATACAATTTTAAACTAAAAAACAAATAATTCTATTATATATTATGCGATTGAAAATAAATAAAGATGGCAAAGAAAGTGTTTACACAATGATAAACAGTTGGAATGATGTAACACTTGACAAGTGGGTTAAATTAATAAGTAAAAAACATAACAATAAAAGTGAGGAAGCAATACACACAATTAATATATTGTCAGACATACCTAAGAAATTAGTAGAAGAATTAGGCATAACTGATGTAGCTAATATATTACAACGTATTGCAAAGTTGCAGGAAAATACAAATAGTGAATTAAATAAAATAATTAAAATAAATGATGTTGAGTACGGTTTTCACCCAAACCTTGAAGAAATCACTATTGGCGAATATGCAGATATAGAAACATACCTTAAAGATGGTATAGAAAGTAACCTGCCTAAGCTAATGGCAGTTTTATACAGGCCGATAATTGAAAAAGATGGAAGTAGTTATTCAATAGAAGCATACGGTAAAAGTGATTTAAGAATGAGGGCAGAGAAATTTAAAAAAATGAAAGCAAAAGATGTAAACAACGCATTGGTTTTTTTTTGGACTTTAGGGAAGGAGTTGTCAATGATTTTGCTGCAGTATTTAATGGAACAGAGCAAAGCGATAAAAGACAAAGCACAGATGAACAGTTTGCAGACAAGTGGGGTTGGTTTGGTGTGATGTACAGATTAACAAATGGAGAGATAATTAATTTAGAAAGAATAACTAATTTAAGTTTATATGAGTGCCTTACTTGGCTTACTTATGAAACAGATTTAAACGAAACTAAAGCAGTACAAAGATGACATACTTTAAAGATTACAACAATACAATAGACACCCTAAAACAATTAGGTGCTAACCATTACCAAATACAAACTGTAGAATCAGGTGATATTTATGAAATGGACTTAGAAAAGAACACTATGTTCCCTTTAATGTTTGTTAACCCTATAAACGCAATAGCAGGTACACACGAAATGACTTTAAACTTTCAGGTGTTTATTATGGATTTAGTATTCCCTGACCAATCTAACGAACAAGAAGTATTATCAGATTGCCTACAAATTTGTAACGACTTAATAGGAACATTTAAAAACGGAGAAAGCTTACTACTTTCTAATCAAGGTGTTAATGCTATACCTAAATACTTTACAGAAGGAGATATAACAATAGAACCATTTACAGAAAGGTTTGATAATTCAGTAACAGGTTGGGTGTTTACTTTACCAATTATTATAGAGAACAATTATAATACTTGCATAGCACCACAAGCCACAACAGACGCAATACATTAATGTTTAAATTTAAAATAGGAAAACTAACAATACAATTAATACCACCAAAGATTACATACAAATTATGAATTACGAAGATATATTAGAGAAGCTAGAAGAAATAAGCATTAAGTTTAAAACATATAACGACTACCCACAAAGTGCAAGTAACAACGCAAAGAAAGTATTAAGGTGGAGAGATGAACACGGAGATGAAGTTAAAGGAATGACTAGGGTGGGTTGGACTAGAGCAAACCAATTAGCAAGAAAATCTAAAATAAGTAGAGATACTATTGCTAGAATGGCTTCATTTAAAAGACACGAAAAGAACGCAAAGATTAATCCTGATTTTAAATCTACACCTTGGAAAGATAAAGGATATGTAGCTTGGTTAGGTTGGGGTGGTACATCAGGAATTAATTGGGCAATAAATAAATTAAAACAAATAGATAAAAAATAATTATGGCAGATTTAACAACAACATTAAGTGAATCGGTAGTATTAAATGGTGCAGTTAGGGGTACTACAAACACAGTAACAACAACAGGTATAAACAACGTATATGAACGTATTGTAACTTGTACCACAGCACAAACTACTTTCTTAGCAGCATTCGATAGTAACTCTTATGGTTCAGTAGTTCAAATAGACAAAGAAGATGTTAGATATATTAGGGTAACTAACTTAGATGCTACTAATACTTTAGAATTAGCAGTAGTTGGTGCAGCCACTAACTATCAAGTATTACTAAAAGCAGGCCAATCACATATATTATGTGCTGCTAGTACAGTAATGTTAGCAGAAGAAGGCACATCACCTAGTTTTGGTACTATGTCCGATTTAAGAAGCTTACAGGTAAACCCTGCTGCTACTTTAGATGTAGAAATATTTGTAGCTAGTGTGTAGTGAAAGCTTTAGAAAGATACTTAAATAGTTTTGGTAAAAGTGTAGTCAATAAAGCTAAAGGCATATTAAACAAAAAGAAAAAAGTAGTAACAGGTGCTTTATTAAATAGTATTAATTACAAAATATTTAAAACATCTAATGGCTACAACGTACAATTTAGTATGCTTGACTATGGTAAGTTTATGGACAAAGGTGTGTCAGGTGCAGGGGGTGAAATAAAAACAGGTAAAAACAAAGGTACATATACAGGCATTAGAAGTTTTACAGATTATAAAGGGCAAAGGCAAAATAGCCCATACAGTTATAAAAGTAAAATGCCACCAACTAGAGTGTTAGATAAGTGGACTGTTATGCGAGGTATAGCACCTAGAGATGCAAGGGGTAGGTTTATGACAAGAAGTAGTTTAAAATTTGCAATAGCTAAAAGTATATACATTAAAGGTATTGAGGGGATTAGTTTTTTTCAAAAACCATTAGGCCTAGAATTAAGAGGGTTTGCATCACAAATACAAAAAGCAGTAAAACAAGATATATTAAATAATTTAAAAAGATGAGTTTACAAATAGAACAAAGGCCTTTATACAGAACAATGCCTGTTTGTCAGGATATAATATTTACTGTTTCTGAAAATAATATAGTAGCTAATAAATTTAGAGTTAAATTTGTTGCAGAAATATTTGTAGCAAATACATTATCAGGAACATTCACAACACAAAGCAGAATAGCAACACTTAAAGTAACACCTAACAATAAAGGGGTAGGTATATTTTCATTAAGCCCTATATTAGAAAGTTATGTAAGCCCACAAAATGAAGGTACTAATTTTGACAATGTATTTTATAGCACATTCAAAGGAGATGCATATTCAGAAAGCAAACCACACCCTATACATTTGATAGATAAATATTCTTGTAACAGAAATAACTTTAGGTATTTTGGTGCAACATTTAATGTAGAATGGTATGATACTGCAACATCATCACAACAACAATCTTTTAGTAAACCTATATTAACTAGGCAGTATATGGTGTTTAATGGAGTTATAAATTATGATGATGTATTACAATCTATAGACGGTAACTATGGTTACAATTTAAACAAAGATAAATTAGTTTTAAATGATTATTATGGTAGCTTAGGTAAATTTATTACAAACGCACCTACAACGCAATATGCTAAATTAACTGATTACGGAACAGTTTCATTTTTTAATTTTATGAATACTGCAACATATAGTTTTGATGTCGGTAGTGTAAACTCAACAGATAAAAGGGTTAAGTATGTGCAATTTAGTTTATATAATAGTTTAGGCAACAATATGGGTGGCTTTCAGGTTCAATGCACAACTGCAAATGGTGGGTTTGAATATAACAATGATGATTCACTAACTAGAATTATGTACTTAGGTGCCTTTCCTGCTAACTTAGATGGTTGGAGTACACAATGGGATACATACAAAGCAAATACTGCTTATTATACTTTTCAAGCATTTGATGATGAAGATGAAGCAATAAGTGTTGTTTACACTATAAACATAATAGGTAATAGTTGTAAAGGTTTTGAAAGCATTAGATTAACTTGGTTAAATCAATATGGTACTTGGGATTACTATACTTTTAAAAAGAAGTCAGTAAAATCTTTACAAACTAATAGAACATCATACACGCAACAATCAGGAACTTGGAATGAAAATAAATATAGAATCAGAGGTTATAAAGGTGGGAAGAAAAACTTCAGGGTAAACACAAAACAACTCATAAGTATAAATACTGATTTTATTAATGAAGATGAAGCTATATGGTTTGAGAACTTAATTAATAGTACAGAAGTTTATTTGTTAAATGGGTATGATGGCACTTTAAGTGATAACAATTTTGGTATAATTAATAAATACGTTGAACCTGTAACAGTTATGACATCAAGCTATACAAGAAAAACAAAGGCAAACGACAAGCTAATACAATACACTTTTGAATTAGAAAAAACACATAATAAAAAAGCACATTCTGTATAATGTCAATACAACTAATATTACTACCCCAAAATTATGATGGCTATACTGCATCTCAAGTTGCTTTAAATAATGAGTACGTTGCAGATAACACAGAGTTTCTTACACTATTAAATCATAATGGGTATGATTCAACTGCTTCAGACCCTGCTTTAGATGCTATAAATAATGACAATGCTATAGCTGCTTGGAAAAGGTTTAGAAGTACAGGGGGTACATTTGTTTCTGTTACTATGCCTTCTAGGACTAGTTTAAATAAATTAGAACTGTATTCAGCAAATGGTGCTACATCAAGTAGTGGGGTGTATCAAAAAATTGTAGGGCTAACACCTGGAGTTGTGTATGATTTAAGTATAAATATAACACAAGCAGGTGCAGGTGGTTTGTTAATTATAGGAACATCAGGAAATATAACAGGTTCAACATCTACGTTAGGCGACCAAACCCTTTTTACTGCTTTAGGCACAAGTTCTACAGGAACACAAACAGTATCATTTACTGCTGATGCAACTGATGAAATACTATTATTATCTTATCAAAACGATAATGGCTCAACAGTTTATATAAATAAAATAAGTATATCTGAATCAGCACAACAACCTACATTTATATATACAGATTTAGATGATGGGCAAGTAATATGCGACTTATACGAAGAAGAAGATATACCATTAAACTTATCTATTGATGATTTTAAAAACGTAGCCGAAAAGGTACAAAGCTATTCTAAGGACTTCAATTTACCTGCAACAAAAAGAAACAACAAGATATTTAATCACATATTTGATGTACAAAGAAAAGATAATGGTGTAGATTTTAACCCTTATGTAAAAACTAAATGTATATTAAAACAAGATGGCTACACTTTGTTTGATGGTTTTTTAAGGTTAATAGATATATCTAATAAAGATGGTGAAATTAGCTACAATGTTAATTTATATGATGAAGTTATTGCTTTAGCAGACATATTAAAAAATAGAACTTTTAGAGATTTATCGGCAACATTTGTAGAATTAGAACACGATTACAAAAAATCTAACATAAAAGCAAGTTGGACATCAGGGCTTACTTTGTTGCAACCTTTAGGTGCTAATTCTTTTGCAGGTGCATCAGGTGCTACAACAACTCAAGTTATAAAATACCCTTTTGTTGATTGGACAGGAAATATATCTTTAGCCATTAGTAATAATTTAGGTTCAGGAACAGGACCTATTAATGGTAGGCCTGAACTAGAAAAACTAGAAGATGCTTTTAGGCCTTTTATAAATTGTAAATACCTTTTAGATAATATATTCTACAATGCAGGTTTTACATATACATCTAATTTTTTAAACAGTAATAAGTTCAACAAGTTGTTTATGGACTTTAATTTTACAGGAGAAACACCTAGTGATACTATGTTGGGTTATTATGGTTTTCAATCAGGTATAACAACTATAACGTCAAACACAACTTACCAAAACATAGCACCATTAAATAGTATTAATTTTACTAATCAAGTAGGTTGGAATAATACCCAAAAGAAATTTGTAGGGCAGTCAGATAATGTTGGTTACAGAATAGATTATTACATACATTTTAGAGCACAAGCAAACAATGATTTAAACACTAGGATAATTAGAAAAGATAGTGGTGGTAATATTATACAAACATACTATAGTAACACACTAACTGTTACTAATGGGCAATCTATTATATGGAACAATTCTTTATATGCAACTATAAACACAAATGAAACTATTGAATTTCAGTTTAAAAGTAGTGTAAATAATGGAATAGCTTTATTTCAAGATGCAGCTAATGGTAGTGAGTTTCACGTTTCAGTTGGTTTAACAACAACTATTAATTCTACACTACTTAACACAAGAAGGGGTGATTTAGGGCAATGGGATTTTATTAAAGGTATATTAACAATGTTTAATTTAGTTACATTAAAAGACCCTGATAACCCTAAAAACATAATTATAGAACCTTATTCAGAAATATTTATAAATTATTCTAATAGTGGTGTATTAACTGATTTATCATTAGCTAGTAGGGGTATTAATTATGATTGGACAGAAAAGGTAGATGTATCACAAATTGATTTAAAACCTATTGAATTAGTTAAACAAACTACTTTTAAATACGAAGAAGATGATGATGATTATGCTTTTAGAATATATAAAGGTGGCACAGGTGGTAAGTTGTATGGTGAGAAAATATTTATAGAACAAGATATGACTTTGTTAGAAGGTGAAGAAGAAATAGTAGCTACACCTTTTGCAGCAACAGTAATAAAACCATTGTTCGATAAGTTCCCTAACCTATTAACCCCATCAATTTATACAAGTAATGATGAACAAACTGAATTTGAAGGTTTTGACAATTTACCTAGAATATTATATGATAATGGTTCTAAAACTATTGCAGCATCATACTACATACCTGAACAAAATGGCCAATTAAGCGAAAATGCATCTGATTTCTTACAGTTTAGCCATTTATCAGAAATAAATCCTACAACTGCAAATACAGAAGATTATAACTTTGGTGCAAGTCAATTAATACAACCTGCAGGAATACCTTTTGTGCCTACTGATAATTTATACAATATATATTATGCACCTTATTACAACGAACTATATGATAGTAATACTAGAGTAATGAAATTAAAAGTAAACCTAACACCTGCTGATATTAATAACTTTAATTTCTATGATACTGTAATGATACAAAACCAAACGTATAGAGTAAATAAAATAGAGTACAAACCTAATGACTTATCAGTTGTTGAATTTATTTTAATAGGATAATGGATTTTAAAAAAGGATTTACAATAAAACCAAAAGCAGTTAATTCTGTTGGCGAAGTAATATTTACAGATGGAACTAATGATGTTGTGGCTAACCAAAGAACTTGTGAAGCTTATGGGTACACCTTTAACGCAACTAAAGGTACTTGCGAAGCATTTATATATAACACAAAAATAAATCGTACTTCTAATGATGTACACAATATAATTAAAGGTGCAAACAACACAACAAACGAAGGTACTGAATCAACTTTTATATTAGGTAAAGGGAATACAACTTTTGGTGATAATTTAAACAGTATAATAACAGGAGAAAGAAATGAAATAGCACTTAGTGTAAACAATGCAGCAGTTATAACAGGTTCATTATCAGAAGCTACGAATCAAAGTGAGTTTGTATTAGGTGGTGGTGGTTTTAATACCCAAGTAGGTTTAGCACAAACATCTATCGTTCAACAATCAGGTAATACTACAGATGGAACAGAAACTTCTTTATATACGCAATTTATTACTAATAAATTTATAGAAAAAGTACCTAATGCAGTAATAGGTTTTGAAGCTAATGTAATAGGTGTAAATACAGGGGTAGGAGAAGGAACAACAGGAGAATATGGTTATGTACAGATTACAGGTGCAGTTACTTTTACTAATGGATTGGCTTCTACATATCATCAAACAACAACACATATTGTAACATCAGGACATAGTGGTATGCATATTACAGCAGTTATGAAAGATGCAACTGCTACTAGCTTTGGTGTTGCAGTAACAGGGTTAGCAGAAACTTACATACAATGGACTGCAGATGTAAAATTATATAGAAATAAAATAACACAAACATTCTAAGATATGGCACAAGAAGAAATAGTAATGGAAATTAAAGCAAATGTAAAACCTGCTACAAAACAAGTTGATGATTTCACAAAATCTTTAAATGAAGCTGAAACTGCTCAAAAAGAACTAAATGAGCAAATAAGCATACAGAATAAAGTTTTAAATGACTTAGAAAAAGAATTAGTTGAATTAAAAGCAGTTCAAGATTCTATACCAAAAGGTGCATTTTATGCAGGTATGTCTGACCTTAATGCTAAAATAAAAGAAACAGAAAAAAACATAAAGTTAGAAAAACTAGGATTAAAGGATTTACAAAACCAACAAAAAGATAATAACAAAGAAATAAAAGAACAAAGTAAAGCATTAAAAGAAACAAATAATGCTGCAAAAGATACTATAGGTAACTTTAAGATTATGGGTGTTTCTTTAAATGGAATAAAAGCATCTTTTAGCAAAATAATTCCTTTAGCAAAAACAATGTTCGGCACAATTAGAGCAGGTTTGATAAGTACAGGTATAGGTGCTTTGTTAGTTGCTTTTGGTTCATTAGCTACATTTTTTACATCTACACAAAGAGGGGCAGATAAATTAAAGGTTGCTATTGCAGGTGTTAGTGCAGCTTTTAATGTAATAAGAGATAGAATTTCTACAGTAGGAGAAGCTATAAGTTTAGTTTTTTCAGGTAAATTTTCTGAAGCTGCTGATAAACTTAAAGAAAGTTTTACTGGTATTACAGATGAAATAAAAGAAGAAATAAAAGTAATGACTGACCTTGAAAAAAGACAACAATCTTTAAGAGATGCAGAAATACAGTTTACAGTACAAAGAGCAGCAACAAGGAAAGAAATAGAAAAAGCTAGGTTATTAGCAGAAGATGAAACTAAAACACAAGAAGAAAGGATAGATGCTTTACAAAAAGCTTTAGATTTAGAAACAGAAACAACTAATCGTGAATTAGAATTAGCAAAAGAAAGAGTAAAAATACAAGAAGAACAAATGTCTATTTCTGAAAACTTAGTAGAAGATGAAAAGAAATTAGCAGATTTAAAAGCAGATGTTATTAATAAAGAAACTAAGTCGTTAAGATTACAGAAAAGAGTAAAAACAGAAATTAACGAGTTAAATAGAGAGATAGAAGCAGAAGAAAAAAGAATAGCTAAAGAAAAAAAGGATAGAGAAGAAGCAGATAGAAAAAAGAAAGAAGAAGATTTAAAACAACAATTAGAATTAGAATTACAACAAATTCGAACATTTGAAGACACAAAATTAAAGTTAAAAAATGATATAGCTTTATTAGAGGTAACTAACGAACAAGAAAAACAAGATAAAATTCTAGAAATACAACAAGCAGCTGAATTAAAAGCTATTGAAAATTTAAAAATTACAGAAGAACAAAAAGCTAAATTAGTTGAAGAAACCAATAAAAAGTATGATGTTTTAAGAAAACAAAATGTAGAAAACGACAAAAAGGCAAATGAAGAAAACACTATGAACACTTTATCAGCAGTTTCAGGCCTTTCTAGTGCATTAAGTGGTTTAGCAGGAGAAAATAAAGCATTATCAGCAGGAAGTGCTATTATAGACACTTATGTAGGTGCAAATAAGGCATTAGCATCAGCACCCCCCCCTGCAAATTTTATAGCTGCAGCAACAGTTATAGCAACAGGTCTAGCAAATGTAAAGAAAATATTTAGTACAGACGTAGGAACAGGTAGTGGTGGTTCTGTTCCATCATTAACAAGTGCAACCCCTGCACCTGAAATGCTAAGTGGTAGGTTTGAATTAACACCACCGACAGAACAACAACCTGTTCAAGCTTATGTAGTTACAGATAACTTAACAGACAACCAAAATAAACTTGCGTACATACGCAGGAGAGCAACAATTTAAAAATCAAATATTAATTAAAAAAATCTATTATATATTATGCCTTGTAAAAAATGTGGAAAAAAATGGAAGTGGGGGGAAAATGGAGAGTGTAAATACGATTCTAAAGAAGCTTGTGAAAAAGCTAACCCTAAACACTACGAAAGTTTAAAAAGCACTAAGATAGTTGAATTGGTAATTAGTGATGAAAGCGAAGAATTAACTATTGATGCTATAAGTTTAGTAACTAGCCCTGCTATTGAACAAGATTTTGTTTACTTTGGTAAAGAGAAAAACAACTTGACTTTTGCTAAAATAGATGAAGAAAAAAGAATGTTGGTTAGCCCTGCATTAATTCCTAATAAACAAATATTTAGGTACGACCCAAATACAGATAGTGATTATTATGTTTACTTTTCTAAAGATACAGTAAAACAAGCTGCAGAACTCTATTTAAAGCACAATAACCACCACAAGGCGACATATCAGCACGAAGAAAGGGTGTCAGGTGTTTTAACTATAGAAAGTTGGATTAAGGAAGGCGATATGGACAAATCTAAGCTATATGGCTATGACTTACCTAACGGAACTTGGTTTGTTAAAATGAAGATAGAAAATGATGAAATGTGGGATAAGATTAAAGAAGGCGAACTAAAAGGCCTAAGTATAGAGGGTTACTTTATAGACAAAATGGAGAAAATGTCTGAAACAGTAAAACCTACAAATGAAGAAATACTTGCAGCTTTAAATGAAATAATACAAGACATCAAAAATCAAACAAAAGAAAAATAATTCTATTATATTAAAAAAAGAACTCATTATGGATTTAAAAAAACAAATATTAGTAGCACTTGGTCTTGACAAGCAAGATGAGGTTGCTCTAGAATATCAAGCAAAGTTAGAAGACGGAACTTTGATAGTTTCAACATCTACAAACCTAGAAGCAGGTGTGGACATATCTGTTTTGACTGAAGATGGCACCACTATGCTATTACCTATAGGGGAATACAAAACCGAAGATGGTCAAAGATTCTCTGTAGAGAAAGAAGGTGTAGTTGCAGAATTATATTCAGATGAAGAAGAAAAGGAAACTGAGGAAGAACCTATAAACGAAGAAATGGGTGATGACAAAGATGAAGAAGAATATGATGAGGAAGCAGATGTTGCTGATTGGAAAGGTATGGAAAAAAGAATTAAAAACCTTGAAGATGCAATAGCTGATTTAAAGAAAGACAAAGTAGGTAATGATGAAGTAGAAGAATCAGATGTAGAAATGGAATCTGAAAAACAAGAAGAAACTACTGAAGAAACTACTGAAACTGCTAAATCTACAAAAGATGTAGAATTAGAATACCAAGCTAAAATTGAAGAATTAAAATCAAAGGTAGTAGAGTTGTCAAACCAACCTGCTGACAAACCTGTTGATACTAATAAATTTAGCTCAAATAAAAAAGATTTTACCCCTGATTTCAGTAAAATGTCTAAAAGAGATAGAATCTTATACAATTTAACTAATAATAAATAATTAAAATAAAAAAAAATGGCTTTTACAGTAACATCTAACTATGCAGGTAAGGCAGCTGGATTCTATATCTCGGCAGCTCTAAAAGAAGCAACTTCTTTAGACCACTTAACTGTATTACAAAATATTAAGTATAAAGAAAATTTACAAAAAGTAGCAGGTTCTAATTTAGTGCGTAATGCTGATTGTAATTTTACTGACCACGGAACACTAGCTTTAACAGAATCAGTTCTAGAACCAAAACTCTTACAAATTAATATGCAAACTTGTAAGGACACATTATTAAGTTCTTGGGAAGCTGACCAAATGAGAGCAGGTGCTATGAATAACAATGCACCTAAATTTGAGGACTATGTTATTTCTTACTTCACACAACATATTGCTGATGCAGTTGAATCTTCTATTTGGAGTGGTGCTGCTGCAACTAATGGACAATTTGAAGGGTTTTTAACAGCTACTACAGGTGCTTTTGCAGTAAATGGTAACGTAGTACAAAGTGATAATGATGGTGGTGCAGGAACTGCTTATACTGCTGGAAACATTATTGCAAACTTACAAAAAATAGCTGCTGCTATTCCTTCTACAGTTTACGGAAAAGAAGATTTAAGAATATATATGAACTGGAAAACTTACAGATTATATGTTTCTGCAATCTCTGCTTTAGGGTATGTAAATATGTATTCAATGAACAACGACTACGAAGCTACTTTTGAAGGTATCAGATTATCAGTTGTTTATGGTATGCCAGATGACAAATTAGTAGCTGCACAAGTATCTAATCTTTACTTTGGTACTGACTTAGTTTCTGACACGACACAAGTAAAAATGCTTGATATGTCTCCACTAGATGGTTCAGAGAACTTAAGATTTGTTGCTAAGTATTCAGGAGGGGTACAAGTAGGTATCGGTGCTGAAGTAGTACAGCAAGACTAATAATTAATTATATGGAGAGAGGGTTTTTCCCTCTTTCCTTAACTTTTAAAACAAAAAATAAATGGCTTGTGATTTAACTAAAGGGAGAGGAATCCCGTGTAGAAACCTTATTGGAGGTGTGAAGTTTGTTTATTTTGCTCAATTTGATGAAGTATCATCAATTACTACTGTTGCTTCAGAAGTAACTGATATAGAAATGGGTACTAACGATTTATATAGGTATTCTATCAGGAGAGGAAATGCTTCTGTAACAGAAACTATAACAGGTTCTACAGAAAATGGAACTGTCGTATATGCACCTTCTTTAAATCTAAAACTTACAGGGCTAAGTAAAGAAGACCAAAATGAATTAAAATTAATTGCACAAAATAGAGTTGTGGTGTTCGTTCAATTAAATCAAGTATTATCAGCTAATGACCATAATGTTATATTATGTTTAGGTGCTACAAATGGATTAGACTTAAATACAGGTACTAATTCATCAGGCGCTGCATTTGCGGATATGAACGGTTATGAGTGGACTTTCGAAGGGCAAGAATTTGCACCTATGCAAACAGTAGCTGATTATACTGCTACACCTTTTGACAATACTGCATTTACTATTGGAAGTGTTGTAACTTCTTAATAGAATATAACATATAATTTAAAGAGAACTACTTCGGTAGTTCTTTTTTTTTCCAAACAAATTACAAGTTTTTCTATTATATAGTATGATACACGGACAATACGGACAACCTTATACTTTTTACACTACAACAGAAGAAAAAAGAATAGACAAAGCAGTACCGAGTTCGCAGATAAGGTTTTTGTTCAAGTTTACTAATGATATGGATAGAAATGTAGTTTATGCTTATGGGCAAAATCAATTAGTAAACAACAGATATACAAGAGTTAATATGACACCAAACACAACAGAAAATGTATTTACAGGTAATATTGACTTTATGCCGAATGGCTATTGGGAATATGAGGTATATGAGGTTAGTTGGCAATCAACACCTAACTTAGCTACTAATTATGCACCAATAACAGAAACAGATGTATTAACACCACCTGCAAATGATAAAGGAGTAGTACAAGGAAGGATAGAGATAGGTAAATTATACATTAAAGAAGCATCAGGACAAGAGGAAGTACAATATGAACAATATGTAAAACCTACACAAACAAATTATATTTACGTAAGTTAAAACAATAAAAAATGGGAATTAAAAATACACAAGCATTATTAAATGAACAATTAGGTGGTTTAGGAGAAATAGAAGTATTTACAACTACTGCACAAACAGGCAAAGATTACTATGCTATATACTTTGTGCAAGAAAGTGTAATATCTTCAATCACTATGACTAATACTACAGGTGCAAGTAACTTAGTTACGACTATACCTGCAGGAATGACTTTATTTGGTAACACGACTGCAATCACTTTGACAAGTGGTTTAGCAATCGGCTATAAAAACTAAAATATGCTAGCATTAGCGAACAAGCTATCTCTTAATACACAACCTATCTATAGGTTTGTAAATAAGTATTCTATTGACTTTGATGGAGTAGATGACTGTATAGTTA